>Ga0209541_10000315_pt1 | contig 95006 bp, 89 predicted proteins | sample RifCSPlowO2_01_FD_184027 | JGI IMG/M metagenome (GOLD analysis project Ga0209541, IMG submission 184027) | Groundwater microbial communities from Rifle, Colorado - Rifle CSP2_plank lowO2_0.1 (SPAdes) (version 2) | ecosystem: Environmental > Aquatic > Deep subsurface > Groundwater | place... | reverse complement strand
TGGAAGGGACATTTACCTTCTCTACTGGAACGACGTTCCCGTTACCACAGAATTAGTGCGTTGCACCCCAGAAGCATTTGCTTCTGGGGAACATGCCGGAAGCAAATGCTTCTTGGCATTTTTTATCCACAAAATAATTGTATTTGATGATTGTCAGGTATATAATAAAAGTAATATATGAATAGAGTTTTTAAAATTGTTGGAGCAGTTTTTATTTTTTTTACGTTTTTGATTTTTAGCGGAGAAGAGGCGTATGCTACGGAGGGATTTGGATTATGGGGCAATAATCAATTTACTAATTCTTCCGGCGTTTACCAAACTGTTCCTATTGGCTATGGTCTGACAGCCATCGGCTATGGCTCTGATGACCATAAATGTCTCATAGGAATAAAAACCGCGGCTGTTAATACCGACGGTTCTGTTAATTTTGGCACTATGGATAGTAGTTGGCGAAGTACCACCTGTAGTGGAGGTTCTCCTGGTTCAGGTAGGATTGCTGATCAAAAATCTTTTGAACCTTCAAGTGGCTATATTGTAACTGGTTGGAATTGGGGAGCAAATACTTCTGGCGGAATTCCAGGCAATGATAGTGCTCCTCCGGATGAGTGTTTTTATCAGGAATATGCTCCTTTGAGTAACATAAATAATCGGTTTGGTTGGGGGCAGAGCTATGATGGCACATGTAATGATAGGGGATATGCCAGTGGAGGAGAATTGAAAGCTGTAGTCTATGCCCCAGCAGGCAGAGTCATTGTCGGTATTTTATTAAACATTGATGATGATGCAAAACTGGAGTCGCTTTCCATGACTACACGAGATGTTAAGACCGCAAATCTTTCTGTTTCTACAAATTCTGCTATTCAAAAACAATTTGATTTGACCCAAAATAGTCCAAGTGGTTCTGGTCAAATATCAAATAGCAATTCAACAAACGGGGGCGCTTTTACGGTTATTTGTACTCGAACTTCCAATTTTCCTGATACTACTTTTGATTATGTTTGTCCCCCTTCCTCAACAATTATTCAACCGAATGCCTCCGAACCTCTAACAGTAAATGTTAACCCTTCGCTTAATTCTGGTGGTCCATATTCAGCAACTATTAATATTCAAGCCATAGGTAATGATGGCACTATTGTTTCTGAGCTTAGCCAAAATGTAATCGTTAATTATACTGTATCTTCAACGCCGATTGTACCGCAATGCGGGAGCTCAAACGGAGGAACATTTTCTTCTGCGCCAAGCAGTAACTTATGTAGCGCTGGGACGGCTTCTTCCGTAACTGGTTCCGGTCCGTGGAATTGGAGTTGTACTGGCACAACTGGCACTACCCCAGCGCAATGTTCGGCACAGCCGACAGCCACAACCTGCCAGCTCACCGCGAGCGGCGCAAGTAATAATGCCAAAACTATTACCGAAGGTGACAGCGTGTACTGGGCGGTTTCCTCCGTGCCAAGCGGCTTGCCATATTTCTGGTTTGTCAGTGGCTCAAGCATTCAAAATGATGTTCCGGGTGAATGGGGAGGACGGACAGATACTTCCGGCACCTATACATACAACACGCGAGGTACATACGACGTCTATTTCAATGTAAAAAATACGAACGGCGCTGTCACTTGCACGAGCAACAAGGTTACTTTGACAGTCAAACCAAAGATAGTGGTACAACCACTCCCTCCTCCTCCACCTCCTCCACCTACCGGGTTATCTTGTTCCCCCGCTACTCAAACTGACCGGTCTTCTCCGTATGAATTCAGCTTCAAAGCTTCTGGCGGGTCGAACAACTCTCTATACAGTTGGACAAATAATAATATTTGCACTGTGCTGTCTAATAATGGCGAATCATATTCAATAAGATGTTCACCAATCAGCAACGGAGAAGCCACAGTCACGGCAGGGAGTGAAACTGCGAGGTGCTGTTTTGGCGCAGGATTCGATGCTCAATGCGAAGAAGAAGAGACTCCCACACCTCCATTAGACGGTGTTTGCGGCACAGCCAATAAAACATATCCAACCGGTTCTACTTCTTATGGCTATGATTCTTACTGTTCACCAGGAATTCCAAGCGCTACACCCAATTTCCCGCCGCCCGGTAACAGCGTTAGTTGGTTCTGCGGCGGCATAAATGGCGGTACAACTTCCGGTAGTTGCACTGCAAGCGTGCCAACTTTGCCCATGTCCGGCACTCTTGCTCCCACTAACCCTCCCGGACTTTCTTCTTGTGTCATTGCGTCTGGAGCTTCTACTTGTAATATAAATTTTTCTTGGACTACCACAAATCCTATCAGCATCTCTTCCGTTGCCAGAAACCCGTCTGCTGGTTTTAACCCACCTCTTGCAAATTTTGGGACCAATGTTCCTTTTGCTGTGCCATACGACAGAGCAACTTTCTTTCTTTATAATAATAATACTAAACTTGCTGAAAGCGCTGTCACTGCCAGTTGCATATCTGGGACTGCTTGGAACCAAGCTTATGGCAGGTGCATGGTTCCTGTGCCAGTCGCCCCCTCCAACTTGCAGGCTAGCAACGCAACCTGTGGGCAGATACGCTTGACTTGGCAGGATAATTCCAACAACGAACAAGGTTTTCAAATCTGGCGTGGCACTAGTCAGATTGTAAGACAATATGCCGGAGTCGAACCAAATGTTACCTCTTACACCGACACCAATGTTAATACTTTTTCTTCTCATAATTATATTATCGTGGCCTACAATCAGGCTGGTCAAAACTTGAGCAACAGTGTCGGACCTATAACCCCGACTAGTTGTCGTGTGTCATGTCCATCTGGTACTGTTACTTTGTCTTCTTCTTCAATTAATGTTGGTCGGTTCGTAACCGCTTCGCCGATGCCTTCAAGTTTTTCCGGTGGCAGTTTTGTTTCCAATAATACCGGCGTGGCTACTGTTGTCGGTAATAGAGTCACAGGGCTTAATTCTGGTCAAGCTGAGATAAGGGGTGCTTATGATTGGACTAATAGTAATGGCGCTACTGCCTGCCAGCTCTCTCCGGTCACATTGACTATTACCACTCCTCCGCCAACTCAATTTTCTGTTACTGTCACAAAAACAGCTGGTGGTACGGTAACAAGTGGTGAAAATCCTAAACTTATAAATTGTTTGATTACCGGTACTCCTGCGTGTACAGCTATTTATACAAACGGGAGTTCTGTTACTCTAACAGCAACTCCATCTTCGTCATATTGGAAATTTAACGGTTGGTCTGGTAGTGGTTGTTCTGGCACCGGCATATGTTCTCTTATTATAAACGAAGCAAAATCAGTCAATGCTAGTTTTGCCCCTCGCAACTTCAATTACCAGGAATTCTAGCTCAGGTCTTGGGAGTTTTGAATAATAAAATTAGACCACATCTTTGCGATCGCAAAGATGTGGTCTAATTTTATTATTCACTTTGAGGTTCTTATTTGATTTTTTAATAAAACAGCATATAATAACGGAATATGCTGAAACACAGAATGCTGTCCATAATACTCTTGATTATAGTGTTTTTTGTTGGCTATTTTTTTGTTATGGGAAAAGGCAGTGCCACAGGCACCGGCAATTTCGGCACTGGAACGTTCAAGCTCGGTCTTGATTTAAACGGTGGAACGGAACTGACATATCGGGCCGATGTTTCAACAGTCAAATCTGGAAGCGTTTCTGATGCCATGGCATCTCTGCGCGATGTTATTGAGCGACGAATAAATATTTTCGGAGTGTCCGAGCCAATAGTTGCTGTAGAGAATCCAGGTATTGTAACGGGTGGAAGCGAGCATCGGCTTTTAGTTGAGCTTCCGGGTGTTACAGATATAAATCAAGCCATCGCTCTTATTGGCAAAACACCACAGCTTGACTTCATGCTTATTCGCCCCGAAGCAAAGAATTTTACAGAGGAAGAATTAAAAACAAAAACAACGGCAGAACTCTTTTTGCCGACAGGACTTGGTGGACAGTACCTAGACGGGGCCCAACTTCAATTTACAGACACGGGTGGGGCACAGCTTGCAGGTCAACCGATTGTCTCTATCACTTTTAACAGCGAAGGTCGAGAACTTTTTGCAGATATAACTTCCAAACACAAAGGAGAGGTTCTGGCCATTTTTCTTGATGGTCAAGTTATTTCCAGTCCTGTTATTCAAGATGAGATTAAAGACGGCAAAGCCATCATCTCTGGAAGTTTTACAAGGGATGAAGCCAAAGCTTTAGTAAGGGATTTAAATTACGGTGCCCTTCCAGTGCCGATTGAACTTGTAAGGACGCAAACTATCGGCGCATCTTTGGGCGAGAATGCCAAGACGGCAGGAGTCAAAGCAGGTATTGTTGGCTTTACTCTGATCGTGGCTTTTCTCCTGCTTTGGTATAGATTGCCCGGAGGCGTTGCCTCCGTATCTCTTTGCATTTATATTATTTTGTCGTTGGCAATTTTCAAACTTATTCCAGTTACTTTGACTTCTGCTGGCATTGCCGGATTTATTCTCTCTATAGGTATGGCAGTTGATGCAAACATACTGATATTTGAAAGAATGAAAGAAGAATTAAAGAAAGGAAAAAATTTGTCAGATAGTCTTCACGAAGGTTTCTCTCGAGCATGGCTCTCTATCCGCGATTCAAATATTTCCTCTATCATCACCGCCGTCATTTTATTTTGGCTTGGCACATCAGCTATAAAAGGATTTGCCTTGACGCTTGGACTCGGAGTTCTTATCTCAATGTTTACAGCAATCACCGTATCGCGGACATTTCTCTTTGCAATCGCGCCGAAGAGTGAGTCGCGATTTAAAAAATTTCTTTTTTCTAACGGTTTCCACTTTTAACTTCCTCTGAATTTACTTTATGAACTTTATAACTTTACAAACTTTATAACTCACTTCCATGTTCATCATAAATCACAGAAAATTTTTCTTTGTACTGTCCACTTTTCTTGTTGTTGGTTCAATTGTTGTTGTCAGTTTCTTTGGTTTTAACTTTGGTATTGATTTCAAGGGAGGTTCTATTTTGGAAGTCAGTTACGTTACAGAAAGACCCACTCTTGAAACAATTAAAGCAGAGCTTGATAAGCTCAACCTTGGAGCATACATTCTCACTCCATCAGGAAATACAAACTATATTTTGAAAACTCGTGATTTAACCCAGGCAGAAAAAACAGTTGTACTCAAAACTCTTTCCCCAATGTTGGGCTTGGGGATAAATCTGGCCAAGGAAGAAAGATTTAACTCCATCGGTCCAGTAGTTGGCAGTCAGTTAAAAAATAAAGCCATTATAGCCATAATAATTGTTATTATTTGTATTGTCCTTTTTATTACATTTGCTTTTCGCAAAGTTTCCCAGCCGGTGGCTTCGTGGAAATATGGTTTGGCCACAATTGTCGCTTTAGCTCACGATGTTATTATTCCAACAGGTGTTTTTGTTCTATGGAGTCACTTCCACGGAGGAGAAATTGATTTGCTTTTTGTTACTGCTCTTTTGGCAATTCTCGGATATTCTGTTCACGATACTATCGTTGTCTTTGACCGTGTTCGTGAAAACCTCCACTTGGAGGCAAGGCCTCCAAGTGGAGGTTTTGAGCAAACTGTAGGTGCCTCTGTCAGTCAAACATTCGGCCGTTCAATCAACACTAGTCTCACCATCTTCCTCGCCCTCATCTCTCTGTACTTTCTGGGTGGCTCATCCACAAAAGATTTCGCCTTCGTCCTTCTCATCGGCATCATCGCAGGAACATACTCATCCATCTTTGTGGCTTCGCCTTTGCTTGTTACTTTGGAAAAGTTGCAAAAGAAATAGTTTGTGGTATTTTTGGTTCCGGAGGTTATGATGAACGAATACCTAGTTGTTTTATATGCGTATGGAGAGCATCGAAGAGAGAATGTAAAAACTGAAGAATTTTCTGCTCGAGATGATGACCATGCAAGGAGTTTGGCTCGAGATAAACAAACCTCTTTAACCAACCAAAGTAGTTGTGGCGAAATTTGGCGAGCCGAAAAGCTTTTCCAGATTGCAGCGAGACTATTTTAGTGACCCGCAAGAAAGGCAGAATAATCTGCCACTCGGCGGGTTTTTCTGTTGTTAAAGTATCTCCTATACATATTATGTACATTTCTTTCCCGATACAATTACCAACAGTATACTGGTGGTAATTAATATTTAAATCTTACTCATAATTACTCACAGTATACTGGTGGTAATTCAGAGATTGTATTATACTATATGTTATCAATGTATTTGTAATGTAAGTATTTACAATTAATAAATGTATATATGCCACATGTATCGAGTAAAAAATTAGACCCTAAATTTTTAGAAAAGTTGTTTGCAAAACTCCTCACAATTTTGGGGCAAAGTGAAAGAAAGGGAAACCTTTCTGAAGTAGCAAATGGACTGCTTACTTCTACAGAAAAGATTATGCTTGCCAAACGGTTAGCTATCATTCTGATGCTTACAAGTAATACTCCACATGAAAGGGTTGCAGCAGTTCTCGGGGTCAGTCCGACAACTGTTACAAAGATATTTCTTGGTATTGAAATTGGAAAATACGATGCTATTTTGAAAATATCTAAAAAAGAGAAACTGGATCTCGAGAAATTGATATGGAATATTATGACGGTTGGGGGAATTATGCCACCGAAAATCGGAAGGAAATACTGGACGAAAGACCTTAAGTGGCGTGCATAATTACTACCAGTATACTGTTAGTAATTTAGTAATTAATGAGAAAATTCTTTTGCTAAAGTTCTAATAAACCAAGATTTATTTAGGGGTTGACTTGTATTTGAATATGATTATACTATCTAGGTGTCTGAAATTGCCGAAGTTCGGCTGTTTTCATTCACAAAAGTTCGTTGACATTCAAATGAATTTTATCCGCACACTAACTTTGTCATTGTTTTTATGTCCTGATAGGATATGTTTGCCTGAATCAGATTTTGATAATGACCTAGAAGTAATGCCAGTTTTGTTTTGAAAAACAGGACGATGACAAAGTTAGTGTGCGGATATAGAACGTATTTATAAGTGCAAGTCCCAATTTTGTCCGCGGTATTCCGTGAGTACAAAATTGAGGATACTGAGATAAAACTTTCAAGTTTTATCGAATGTATGAAATTTCTTATAAATGCTTTCGGATAACATCAATAAAATACACAAAAGAATTCATACATCACAAACAGCCAGAATACAAAATACTATATATTATTTTTTGTTTTGTTCCGTTCAATTCAAAGTTGGTCGAAAAATATTTCTGCCTTACAGCAAAATATATTTTCGACAAGATTTCCCTAATGGGGAAATCAATCAAACTTTTATTAAGAGTTTGATCCTAGCTCAGGATGAACGCTGGCGGCGTGGATAAGGCATGCAAGTCAAACGACCAGCTCCAGTTCGCAAGAACTGGAGCTGGTAGTGGCGAACGAGGTAGTAACACGTGGGTACATCCCTTTTAGTCAGGAATAACCAGTCGAAAGATTGGATAATACTTGATAGTCTCGCTCAACTTTTTTGGTCGCAATATCACTGACGGCGGTATTGTTATTAAAAAAGTTGGGCGAGTAAAGATTTATTGCTAAAAGAATGGCCTGCGGAGTATCAGCTAGTTGGTAAGGTAATGGCTTACCAAGGCAGTGACGCTTAGGGGGAGTGAGAGCTTGGCCCCCACCGATGGTACTGCGACACGGACCATACACCTACGGGTGGCCGCAGCCGAGAATATTCGACAATGGACGAAAGTCTGATCGAGCGACGCCGCGTGATGGATGAAGTCCCTCTGGGACGTAAACATCTTTTATGAGGGAGAAAGTTTATTGATAGTACCTCAAGAATAAGGGGTTGCTAAACTCGTGCCAGCAGCAGCGGTAATACGAGTGCCCCGAGCGTTATCCGGAATCATTGGGCGTAAAGGGTGTGTAGGTGGTTTTGTTAGTCGCTTGTTAAAACCCGGGGCTTAACCTCGGATGTGCGGGCGAAACGGCAAAGACTTGAGGATGGCAGGGATGTATGGAACTCATGGAGTAGGGGTGAAATCCGTTGATATCATGGGGAACACCAAAAGCGAAGGCAGTACATTGGGCCACTCCTGACACTGAAACACGAAAGCGTGGGTAGCGAAGCAGATTAGATACCTGCGTAGTCCACGCCCTAAACGATGACAACTAGCTATGCGGAGTATCGACCCTCTGCGTGGCGTAGCTAACGCGTTAAGTTGTCCGCCTGGGTAGTACGACCGCAAGGTTAAAACTCAAAGGAATAGACGGGGACTTGCACAAGCAGAGGATTATGTGGTTTAATTCGAGGATAAACGAAGAACCTTACCAAGATTTGAAACCTAACTGAATCCACCAGAAATGGCGGAGTCTCACAAGGACAGTTAGGCAGGTGATGCATGGCCGTCGTCAGTTCGTAGTTTGAACCGTTCCCTTAAGTGGGGTAACGAACGCAACCCTCGTTGTCTGTTACACGTATCAGGCGAGACTGCCCCGCTCAAATTTTTTCGAGATAATGTCACTAAGTATTATTTAAATATTTTTTGTGGCGAATATTAACTTTGGTTGATAACTTTCTGGAAAAACTTGAGCGGGGAGGAAGGCGAGGATGACGCCAGGTCAGCATGTCCCTTTGATATCTTGGGCTACACACATAATACAATGGCGGCTACAACGGGCTGCGACGGGGAAACCCCGAGCTAATCCTAATAAAAGCCGTCCCAGTTCGGATTGGGGGCTGAAACTCGACCCCATGAAGTTGGATTTGCTAGTAATCGCGGGTCAGACATACCGCGGTGAATACGTTCTCAAGTCTTGTACTCAGAATACAATGCGCTTGGCAGTTTGTCAAGGTCTAGTCGGTTAAAATCCGGCCTTTCATAGGAGTATGAAAATAGCGAAAGGGTAGGTTCACAGCAGTAATGAATGGACTGAAGGATCCTAGTAGCAAAAGACAGCCCGATCATAAAAAGAGATGTGCGACTTCTGCGGTGAGTCAGAAGGAAGTACCACGAAAGTCTCGATCGGGATGTCTGGAAAAGAATGACAAATGACCCAAGGAGATCTTGTGGAGTTATCCACAAGAAGTCAGCTGCGTCGTAGTACCATCCTACAGACACTAAGTGTCTGTAGGATGGGAAGGACAAAATCGATAGTTCTAGAAGTAATTCTTGAAATTACCGAACTCGCGTAGTGCGGGAAATCCGCTCGCTACGTCCAAAGTCGTGAATTACGGGAAGCGATATGGTCCCGCCCAAGTTTTGCTTCGCAAAATTTAGGCGGGAGGGAACTCGAAACATAATAGTTATCGAAATCCGCCCGTCAACTCAGGGGAGTTGGGAGTACCCGAAGCTTAGCGTATGCTAAACCACGGTAAACTCAATGACAAAGAGTAAGTCGTTATTGTAAAATACAAATTGCGACCTGTCAAGAGTAATCTGACAGAAAAAATCAACTGAAATCGGTGAAACCCTCCTCTTTATTTGTTATAATAATGTTACTATGAATAAAGGTATGAAGGCAATACCGAGGGAACCTAGAAGAATCACATATTCATCCGAAATAAGAAAACTAAAAACTATTCCGTTGACCAAATATCAACGCGAGATTGTAATTGGTAGTGTGCTTGGAGATGGATATTTAGTGCCAAATTGGTCAAAAACGCATTATGCCTTAAGAGTTACTCGATCAGAAAAACAGAAAGAGTATGCTGATTGGCAATATGAAAATTTAAAACCATTTGCACTAAAACCACCACGATGGTATGAGCGAAATCACTCATACACTATCGGTACCATCAGTCATTCAGAAATATCAAAATTGTATTCTATTTTTTATCCAAAAGGAAAGAAAATAGTACCGAAACTAATGGAGGAATACATAAAATCACCTTTAGTGTTGGCAGTATGGTTTATGGATGATGGTAACATCGTAAAAAGTAATAATAAACCAAGAGGATATCATCTCAATACACAATCGTTTAGTTTTTTAGAGAATAAACGGATTGTCACATTGTTTGAAAAAATGCATGGTATTCATTCAAACACTGAAGACAATCATGGATATTTCAGGATTGCCATTTGGCAAAAAGAATCGAGAGAAAAATTTAGAGAACTTATAAAAGAGTTCATTATTCCCTCGATGCAATATAAGCTCGGATAAATATGTGATTCTTCTAGGACACTGTAGAGACTGGAGTTCCATGCAAGTGGAACGAAGATATTAGTATGTTCGATAATGCATATTTAGTATAAAACGTTGACCCTCTTTCTAGTAAATATAAAGAGGTGAAGATATAGTCCATGCCTTAATGAAAATTAAGGATAACACATGAACAAGGCACGGCTAGCGGAAGCTGGTCGTGGAATAATTCAATTTGAAACCCGTTTCGCTTTGCGAAACGATACGAGTCGATACCCTCCTAAATTTTTGCATTAGCAAAAACTTGGACGGGTGGTTTGATGGAACCCAAAATCATATGACAGTTGGAAAGACAACACGAACGGAACAAAATAAAGAATGATATACAAAAAATCACCCTGAGATTTTCGAAGGGTGATTTTTTGATTGTAAAATATTAGATTTTTTGCTATATTTTTTTAGTAATTTACACGCGCGTGTAGCTCAGCTGGTAGAGCAATCGACTGATACTCGGTAGGTCCCAGGTTCGACCCCTGGCACGCGCACAGTGGAGAGAATTTGACTTAATTTCGTCTTTATGCTTATATGTAGGAAGAGGTTCTAAAGGAGGCAGGACGTGAGAAAAAAAATATTCCTACCATCTGGCAGGGAACACGAGTTACTTTTGGGGTTGACCGCCTATGATAATGGTCGGTTGCCAGATATTCCATACGCTTCTTTGAGAAAGGGTGTGTTGGAAGTAATGGATTCCGAGTTGTACATTCCAGCGGAGGAGGAAGGTGAAGATGTGGTTTATGATCCATCCAACCCAACATGGGGAGGTTCGGATATTCTCTTTGTCGCTGTAAAGTCGTATCTTCCACGGCGACCAAGAAAATCTCTGGAGTTATATCCGGCGATAAAAACCTCACTGGATATACATCACGGAGTGGATTACTTTTTTGTTTGGATGAATCTATACTATGTCACACTTGACCTTTCTCTTCGTCAAAAAGAGAAAAAGTCATCTGTGGATATTATTACCAATCTGGGCGAAGTGACACCAGATGATTTGGGACAAAAAATCGCTCTCCTTCTTATTGAAAAAAGGGGGAGAGGAGAATGTTTGATAAAACCTAAAACTAAAAGGAGACAAAAAAAAGAAGAAAAGTTGGAGATTTAATAATCCGGGGGCGCATCGCGTTACCCGGATTTTTCATATATAATCGGCCATACATCTTGTCCTTGACAGATATATTAAATCGTGTATTGTATATGTAGGTAGTTCTATACAAACCAAACCTGACCCGGGTAAATGGGTATATAAAGGAGATTCAGATGGAAATGATTGAAACTGCACAAAGCAGGAAAGAGTTTTTGGATGCTCTGGCCAGTTTGATTGCCGAAAAGACAGTGGCAGTCAGGCTAGAGTGGAACACCTTGGAGTTTGAGGGAGAAATGAATTTTCTCCACAATCTCAAGGGGTCGCCAGCCACAGATGTGACCATCGATGATTTTTCAGACAGCATTAAGTCGGTGGTGACCAACCCTTTGTTTGCTGGGGTTGCCACAGACGAGGATAAGGTCATGTTGTACGACCTCATCATAAGCCGGCCGGGCAAGTTACATTTCACTGCTCTTGAAGCTTACCTCAAAGCCACGGATGACACAGTTCTTCTGGACTTTTATGTCCAGAAGGTTCTCAATTTCGCTCCGGATTTTGAGAACCAGATAGACTATCAGGACTCTCGGGTTGACACTATCCGTATGGCCATGTCCGCCATCAAGACATTGGAGTATGACATGCTCAAACCTTTTGCCGAAATGGTTCTGGCAATGTTCCACAACTTGCCAGTAGGCAAGAATGAGGGGGATGAGGGTTTAGTTGGCTTTGTGACAAAGGCCGCTGGCAAGTCAGTTAATGGTCTGGTTGCTCGTGACCGTCAAGGGAACGATCGTCAAGCTCAGCGTCGTCCGAAAAGTGACCAGACACACAAAGGGTCTGGTAATGGCAACATCCATTCTGTGGCAAATATCGGTGATGCCATTTCTGTGGAGACCAAGAAGGAATTGGAAAGATTCTTCTTGGGCCACAAGGGGGCTCAAACTGAACTGGCCAAAGTAGAGGTTCCGGCAGACCTCGCAATAGCTGGTGGCTAACCTTTTATTGATGGCTTCGGGGGCACTTCGGTGCCTCCTTTTTTGTATACAAAATTCTATATGTTACAATTGGTTATATGATTAAGCACAAAAGCACATTTTTTCTCGGTATTTTTATTATCATGCTTTCCACTTCGTTTGTCGGTCTGCCGTCATTTTGGAAAATGCTATTTTTGTTTTTGTGCGGACTTACTCTTACCCTACAATCCCTTCATATATCTATGCCGAAAAAATTGCACAAGAGACCGGCGCATAAAAAAGAAAAAGTTAGACCAACTATAATAGAAAATATTCCATTACATTCACAATCTCCGTCTTCTGAAACAGAAAATCCTCCACAAATTTAAAAACATCAGGAAACAATAAAATCATGGACCCTAACCACATTACATATTTTGGTGAGACAGATGCTAGGAACAAAAAGATTAAGTTTGGCATCAAGGCCAAGGATCGTTTGAAGCATGTTTATGTTATCGGCAAGACGGGTATGGGCAAATCCACCATTTTGGAAAACATGGCTATTCAAGACATTCAAAACGGTAACAGTATTGCTTTTGTTGACCCGCATGGAGGGACAGCTGAAAAGCTTTTAGAATATGTGCCAGAACATCGTATAAAAGATGTCGTTTACTTCGCTCCTTTTGATATTGATTATCCGATTTCTTTTAATGTTATGGAGGATATCGGTGCAGAAAAGAGGCACTTGGTTGTGAGCGGGCTTATGAGCGCATTCATGAAACTTTTTGGGGAAGAAAGTTTTTCTGACCGAATGGAGTATATTTTGCAGAACACTATTTTAGCCCTTCTGGAATATCCAGGGGCAACCATGCTCGGCATAAATAAAATGCTTGTAGACAAAGAATATCGTAACAAAGTCATAGCAAATATTTCTGATCCTTCAGTTAAAACTTATTGGACTAAAGAGTATGCAGGTTATACAGAAAGATTTGCCGCAGAAGCAATTCCAGCTATTCAAAATAAGATTGGCCAGTTTACCTCAAACCCGTTAATTAGAAATATTATAGGACAGGAAAAATCCTCTTTTGATTTTCGTGACATTATGGATAAGGGGAAAATAATGATTATCAACTTGTCAAAAGGCAGAGTGGGCGAAAGTAATGCCAACCTCATCGGTTCAATGCTTATTACAAAAATTTATCTTGCCGCCATGAGCCGCGCTGATAATAACGAACAAGAGCTGGCCAAACTTCCAAATTTTTATTTATACGTGGATGAGTTTCAGTCATTCGCTAATAAATCTTTTGCTGATATTTTGTCAGAAGCCAGAAAGTACAAATTAAATTTGACTATTGCTCACCAGTATATAGAGCAGATGGAGGAAGAAGTGCGCGATGCTGTTTTTGGCAATGTCGGAACTATGGTTACATTTCGGGTAGGAGCATTTGATGCCGAGGTTTTGGAAAAAGAATTTGCTCCGACATTTGAAGCGGCGGACTTGGTAAATCTGGGTATTTATCAGATATATTTGAAATTGATGATTGACGGAGTTTCATCTCAACCATTTTCTGCAAAAGGAATGGCTCCTATTGCTCGTCCCGAAATTAATTTCAAAGAAGCTGTTATTAAATCATCGCGCGAGCAGTTTGCAAAGCCCCGCTCTCTGGTGGAAAAATCTATTATAGACTGGCACGATGATGGTGCTATACGGGTCAAACCCAGTCATGCTCCACAAATAAATCAAATACATCAAGTAAACACAGGACAATTTCAAAGAGAACCATGGCATGATGCACATCGTGCCCGCTCCGAGCCACCAATTCAACCATCTTTTTCGTCGAAGTTTCGCCTTGGCGATACATCATATAAGGCGGAGGCGTTGACAGTGGAAAAAAAACAAGCTTTTATGAAAGCTGCGGAAATTTTGCGTCACCATCCTTCGCCTCCTCCTTTGCATAAAACTACAGATGGACAAGGAAATACTATCTCATTATCCACATTGAAGCCGTCGGAAGAAAAGAAAAATCCAACCAAAGAAAATATTTCCAGTTTGAAAGATGCCTTATCTCGGGTTATACATAAACCGGAAGTGAAAAACAATCCTTCTCATCCCAATGAAGTGCCGGAGGATGTCCTCCGAAATTTATTGAAAATGGATGATACGAAGTAACGAATTAAAACACGAATGGCTACGAATAATACGAAACGAAGAATTCTCATATTTTCTACAGCATATTATCCTTTTGTTGGAGGAGCAGAAGTGGCTATAAAAGAAATTACCGACCGAATAGGCGCTGGCTATGAATTTGACCTTATTACCGCAAAACTACAAAAACATTTGCCAAAGGAAGAAAAGATAGGTCGGGTCATGGTCTATCGTCTCGGCACTGGGAAAGTTCTATCAGACAAACTCCTTTTGCCTTTCCGTGGGGCAATTAAAGCGTGGAAGCTTCATAATACAGCACATTATTTTTGTTTGTGGGCTGTTATGGTTACATTTAGCAGTGGAGCGGGTTATATTTTCAATATTCTGCGCAGTTTGACAGGGAGGAAAAAGATTCCAATAATTTTGACATTGCAAGAAGGAGACTCCGAAGTGCATCTGAATTATAAATGGGCTGGACTAATCGCTCTTTCATGGAAGCTTGCCATGTGGCAGACGGATATGTTGACCGGCATCAGTAATTTTCTTTTGCATCGCGCCCTGAAAAATGGATATAGGGGGAGGGTGGCCCTTGTACCAAACGGAGTTGATATAAAGTTATTTTTAGAAAAAATAAAAGAGAAAGACAGAGAAAATATAAAGATTTTACTTGGCAAAAGTTCTAACACCATTTTTTTAGTTACTGTTTCCCGTCTAACACATAAAAATGCCACTGACGATATTATTTCCTCTTTGGCTTATTTACCAGCATATATAAGTTTGATTATCATAGGCAAAGGGGAAGACGGACTGAAACTCCAGAGGCAAGCTCGTGATGCTGATTTGGCAGAACGAGTAAAGTTTTTAGGATTTATTCCCTATGCTGACCTTCCAAAATATCTTTCCGTTTGCGATATTTTTGTCCGCCCTAGTCGTTCAGAGGGTTTTGGTAACTCTTTGATTGAAGCTATGGCAGCCGGCGTGCCTGTTATTGCTACTCCCGTCGGTGGCATCCCTGATTTTATTGACGACAAGGAAACAGGCATATTTTGTTCACCGGATAATCCGCAAAGTATCGCAGAGGCGGTTACTCTTTTACTCCATGAAAATAGTCTCCGAGAGCATATTATAGAAAAAGCCAAAGATCGGGTACTTGAAAGGTATAGTTGGGATCATGTGGCTGGTGAGATGAAAGCCGTTTTTGTTAACCTATTGACGTAGTGACACTCATTGTGCTTTAATGTCGGAAGAAAGGAGTACCCATGAAAGTTGGTATCATCTTTCGCTCGTATGCGAAGGAAGCGGGATTGGTTCCGGAAGTAGTAAAGCGTGCTGTTTTAAGCGCTCAAAAATCCTCAGAACTTAGAGTGGGAACTGATGTCTTGTTTGAGAAAGTTCTTATTTTAGTTCCTGTTGATTATGATTGTGGAGAAACAGGGTCTCGGATACGGACTGCTCTAGAGCAGTCTAGAGTTACAGCAGAAGTTTTGGAAGTTTCTGGTCATCACAGCAGTAAAGCTTTGAATTTTGGCATCAGGTGCCTTTATGACATTGGTTTCGATTATGTCGTTATTATGTCGAACAAGGCCTTAGAGTACCTCAAGTTCACTGTAATGAAGGGCGTATTATCTGCTTTGGATGTAGGAAACAAGGTGGTCGGAGTTCGTATAAACGAGTTGGACGACGTTCACGCTGTTCCAATTGAAAATACATTCTGTGCCTGGGACATTCATGCCCTTCTCTCTGTTGACGGGTTTGATTCAAAGATTGGAGTGGAAGAGATTGCTCCTATAATCCGGTTGACACGAAAGTTTGGCGTCTGCACCAAACTCATCTCGCCTCAAACTGAAGCAAAACTGAACATCCGAGAATCGACGGACGGCAAAGTGCGCCACAAGGATGTAAAAGACACAAAACGAGAAAGGCAAGAAGCAGAAGCCATTCGTCTTGGTGCTACGATAGAATGGGTGCTCCAGCACATTTTCTAAGTCCTGGTTTACGGGAGAGGACCACTACAGTGGTCCTTTTTTATGTTAGAATGTAAAAATATGGAACAAAATCGCTACACATTTATTATTTCTACAATTCAAAAAGCGGGAGAACTTCTACTTGAATCTCGTGATAAACATATGGAAGTTTCAATTAAAGGAGGAGATGAGCGTGATTTAGTGACAAATGTTGATATTGAAATCAATAATTTTATTACCGAAAGAATCCATTCAACTTTTCCTAGTGAGGATATTTATTCCGAAGAGGCAACAAAAGAAAATATTTCTTCAGGTTCCTTCTGGTCTATTGACCCGATAGATGGGACAAAAAATTTTGTTAGAAGTATTCCTCTTTTTTCAATTGTCATTGCCTATGTAGATAAGGGCACAGCATTAGTGGGGGCCGTCTATAATCCTGTCACCAAAGAGCTTTTTAGTTTCGAAAAAGGTAGGGGGGCGTTTCTGAACGAGAAACCCATAAAGGTTTCTGACAAGGTTGAACTAAAGAAATCTACTATATTTTTGACAACAGGTCGTAATAAGGAGTATTGGGACTGGGGAGCAAAAGTATACCGTTTTCTATTGGAGAATGCCCATTCAGTCAGAGGTATTGCCTCTTCGGGCTTAGATATATGCTTTGTAGCCGCTGGCAGGTCAGAATCCTGTATTTACGGCAATCTAACTGCAATAGATGTTATAGCTGCCATAGGTATTTTAAAAGAAGCTGGTGGATTAGTTGAAGGGAAGTCCGGGTCTATTGATTTTTTATCTAAAGTTCCCCAGACAATATTTGCTGTAAATAATCGTGAAATTTTAGATGCTATAAAAACTGGGATTTAAGCAACTGAAAACTCTCTCTGGCGTTTTTTTTCTTCTTCGGAACGCAAGTCGTCTCTATTTTCTATATAATCTTGTAGTATTTCTTTAGAAAGTTGTGTATCACTCAATACTGCTTTTAATACTTCGTGCCAAAAATTAATGCGCTTTAGTGTTAAGGTGTTAAGGTTTCCAGTAGTTTTTTCCAAAGATTCGGCATAATATTTCAACAGATAACCGATTTTATATACTCTCATCAGACGTAAATTGAGGTAATCATTTGTCCCGCGATTTTTCAATACATATTCATTCAAAAATTGTTCAAGTTCAGGATTATGTATAACCATATAATTGAGAAATCTTGCCCATCCTTCGTATTTATTTCCAAAATGAATTGATGAACAATCAAGCATGTAAATTTTACGACCATTAGTTCTAAAGTTGTGAGGTACGAAATCTGTGTGAGTAAGATGGTTTGAGTATTCATCAATGAGAGGCCGATTTTCCTCAAGAATTTTTAGGGCTTCAGATAAGATGTCGTTTGAGTTCTCATTAGGGTAATTTTTCTGAATGATTTGTATGAAATCGTTAAAACTATCCAGATATTTTTTAGCGGTAAATATGGAAAACATATTCTTGACGGATTTCTTATGTTCAAATGTTGTTGCATGAAATGCTTCCTGAACTTCAAATGCTCGTAAAATGGTGAAAAATTGTTCTTCTACTGGATAAGATACAAAAACTCTATCTTGCTCTATGAATTCAGTAATGAATACAAGGTAATTAGTAGAAATGTCAGTCCAAAGTAAAATTTCTTTTGGAAAAAGTATTACATCTTTTGAAAATAGAAGAGTGGAGAGAATTATTCGTGCGGTTCGCTCTTGCATTATTTCATCCCGTCCTTTTTTAAATCTGCTTGCTTTTATGATAACTCTCAAGTTATCTTTTTTTGATTTGCCAACCAGCACAAGTTTATCTCTGGTCATTAAAAACCGCTCACCACTTATATGAGGTTGCTCCTTGTCCAAGTCATAGCCTGGCTTTAGTATTTCCGAAATTTGCTTCAATTCTAACTCTGTTTGTCTTGCTTCCATAGCCAGTTTAGCATACAATATTTATCACATTATGGAAACAGTACTTGTTACAGGCGGAGCTGGTTTTATCGGTTCAAATCTTATCCTAGAACTTCTAAAGCAAAAATATCGTGTGGTTTGTGTGGACAATTTTGATGATACGTACAAACTAAAATTTAAAGAAGAACATATCTCTCCGTTTTTGAAAAATAAAAACTTTGTTTTATATCGGGTTGATATCTGTGATATGGAATCCTTACGTTCTGTATTTGAAAAAGAGAAGCCGGTATACATTGTTCACCTGGCCGCTAAAGCCGATACAAGGGATGCTGTTAAAAATCCTTATATCTATATTTCAGTCAATATTTTTGGTACATTAAACATTTTAGAATTATCCAAAGAATTTGGTCTAAAGAGAGTGGTCATGGCTTCTTCCGGTTCAGTATATGGAAATAATCGGAATCTACCGTGGAAAGAGGAGGAAAATACAGACTTGCCACTGTCTGCATATGGAGCAACAAAGAAAACAACTGAAATGCTGGCTTACACATATCATCATAATTTTGGGATGAACATTATTTGCCTAAGATATTTTAATGTTTATGGAGAAAACAATCGTCCAAATATGGTTCCGTATAAGTGGGCGGAGGCATTTCTCTGCGGAAAGGAAATAGAACTTTCCGGTGAAGGCACAAGAAAAAGAGATTTTACGTATGTTGGTGATGTGGTCAATGCGACAATCCTTGCCATAACTTCTTCGCTTCAATACGAAATATTGAACATCGCCAATAGTCAACCGGTTTCTCTAAAAGAATTACTCTTGGTGTTTGAAAAAATAACAGGTCTTAAGGCAAATGTTTGTAGTCGTCCAAGCCACAAGGCCAGCGTAAACGAAATGTATGCCGACAGCACCAAAGCTCAAAAACTTTTGAACTGGAAACCCGAAGTTTCTATTGAAGAGGGTATTTCAAAACTAGTTACTTGGTTTAGAGAGAACAGACTGAAAAAATCCGTTTAATATTTCCACATGTTTTTTCCAGGAAAACTTTTCCTCCAGAAGTTTGGTTCCGTTTTGGACTAACTCTCCACATAATTCCTTATCCTCAAACAGTCTTTGGATAGCAAGAGCTAATCCTTCAGTATCTCCGGGTTTTACCAAAAGACCTGTTTTTTCATGATAGATCGCCTCGTTTGTGCCTGAAATATCGGTAGCCACGGTAGGTATCTCTGCGGCAAAACTTGTCAGTACCGTATGAGGTAGACCTTCATATGTTGAGTTCAAAACATAAACTTCGGAATTTTTTCGCAACTGCCATGTTTCTGCTCTAGATATTTTTCCTAATAAAGTAACACTTTCTGAAAGATTTAATTCCTTAATAAGTTTTTTAAGATTTTCCGTTTCTGGTCCATCGCCAGCCACAACCAGTTTTACTTCTGGAAATTTAGTTTTAAGTATTGAAGTAGCTCTTATGATTCCATCGATTCCTTTCCACGCAACAAGACGGGCAGTGGTGACTATTTGATGTATTTTTCTTTTCGTTTTAAAAGGCAAGACCTCGGATTCCTCCGCGGCGTTGTAATTTGTTATCACTCGCTTTGGGTCTATGTTATACGCTGTGCCAATATCTTCTCCAAGATATACTGATGGAGTAGTTACCAATTTTGCTTTTCTCAGGACGAAACCTTGAACCGCCATCATCATTTTAATTTTAAAACCTCCATCAGGATTTTTTAAAAATTCTTCCAGTCGTTTTTCTGTCAAATGATGTTGAGTTGCTCTTTCCCAAGCCTCATCACCAACAAATTTTAATATAAAAGGGATCCCTCGCAATATACTTACAAGAGCGACAGGTAGGCCGGCAGCCATGGCGTTTTGGACATATATTAAGTCGGCATTTCTTGAAACTTTCCAGACTGCTAAAAAATATTTTATAAGTCTTACGGGAAGCGACCGATGCTTGCTGACAGAGATCAGTTTGGTATTCGGAAAAGCTTCATACGAATCAGTATATGCCACAACAGTAATATCGTAATTTTTGGAAATATGTCGACATAACTCTTTTGTATATGTGGCAGGACCGCCGATTTCAGGGGGATATATTGGTGTAGCAATAACAATTTTCATAAGAGTTATACTATCAAATATAGTCCAAATATGCTATATTACATATTTATGAAAGTTGTCTCAATAAGCACCGATAGGAAATTATTTGAAGAGGGAAGCGTGGTTCTAACGCGTCAAAAATATTATGCCGAACGGATGGAAGAATTACATGTCATTGTTTTTTCTTTGTCAAAAAATGGCTATAAATATAGGTCTTTTGGGAATTTACATCTATATCCGATGAACTCAAGTAGTAGAATAAGTTTTCTATTTGACGCTTATAGACTTGGAAAAAAAATAATTTTAGAAAATTCTTTTAAGAAAGAAAACTCTGTCATAACCACCCAAGACTCGTTTGAGACTGGGCTAGTCGGTTACTTGTTAAAAAAGAAATTTAACTTGCCTCTGCAACTGCAAATTCATACTGATTTTTTAAACTCGTATTTCAAGAATTCATCTCTGAATCTCGCCCGTGTTGTTTTAGCTAAATTTTTAATTCCGAAAGCAGATGGTTTGCGAGTGGTCAGTTCTGTCATTTCTGGTTCGCTCCAAAAAGAATTTCCCAATCTTAAAACTAAAATTGATATCCTACCCATTTTCATTGATATAGAAAAAATAAAAAATAGTGCTATTAGTATCAATCTGCGCCAAAAATATCCTGATAGATTTATAATCTTGATGGCATCTCGTGTTACAAAAGAAAAAAATATCATACTGGCAATTAAGTTAGTCTCATCTCTAATTCGCGCGAATAAGCGAATAGTGCTTCTTATTGTTGGGGATGGTCCAGAGAAAAAAACATTACAACTTTACGCAAAAGATATGGGTGGTTATGTGGTGTTTGAACCATGGACTCTAGATTTGACGTCATATTATAAAACTGCAGATGTTTTTCTTCTGACTTCCCAGTATGAGGGATATGGGATGACTTTGATTGAGGCAGGAGCTTCCGGTTGTCCGATTGTTACCACGAATGTTGGTATTGCAAAAACAGACTTATTTAAAAATGGAGAAAATGCTTTTGTTTGTCCAGTAGGAGATGTGGATTGTCTGTCAAAAGCCATTATTGATTTGATAGAAAATCCAGAAAAGCGCAAGTTGTTCAAAGAGAGAATGCAAGATAGTATTAAACGCGTTACGGTATCCAAAGAAGAATATGTATATCGATATGTTGCTATGCTGGAGAATTTGTTATAAATTATAAAAATTATGAAAAAAATCGGCTTTATCGGTCAAGGGTATGTTGGCAAAAATTATGCCGATGATTTTGAAAAAAGAAAATACGAGATGGTGCGATATTCTATTGACCCGCAATATATTAAAAACAAAGAACGGCTTCTTTCCTGCGACATTGTTTTTATTGCGGTACCGACACCCACAACGCCGGACGGTTTTGACCAGAGTATTGTGGAATCGGTCCTGTCTCTTGTGGCTCCGGGTAAAATTGCTGTTATCAAATCAACAATACTTCCGGGAGAGACCTCATCTTTGCAGAAAAAATATCCAGATATTATTGTTTTGCACTCGCCGGAATTTTTGAGCGAAAATACCGCAGCTCTTGAAGCAATGAAACCGTTTTCAAATATTGTAGGGCTTCCGGAAAAAAGTGAAAAACATATGCAGGCCGCACAAGAGGTTTTGAACGTCCTGCCTTCTGCACCATTCTCTCTTATATGCACAAGCACCGAATCAGAAATAATCAAATATGTCCATAATTGCGCCGGTTATGTTCAGATTATTTTCTTTAATCTTCTCTACGATTTTGCAAAGAAAATGGATGCTGACTGGGAAATAATTGAAAAAGCTATTTCAGCCGACCCGTTTATTCCAAATCGCTACGCCTCACCGATTCACAAAAGTGGGCGTGGAGCGGGCGGACATTGCTTCATAAAAGATTTCGCGGCCTTTAAAAAAATGTATCAGTCTTTAACCTTGGACCAAAAGGGAATATCAGTACTGAAAGCTATTGAAGATAAAAATATTGATTTACTTCTCTCTAGCCATAAAGATTTAGATTTGCTCTCTGGAGTTTATGGAGATGATATACTAAAAAAGTAATATGATACGGCGATTTACAAAACATCTGCTGGTCAGATATGTTATCTCGGGCGGAGTCAGCGCTCTAGTTGACCTGTCTTTACTCTATCTCTTTAATCTCTATACACATTATCTTATTGCCGCTGCCTTTGCATTTGCCCTGGCCTTTTCCGTTAGTTTTACTCTTCAAAAATTTTGGACATTCAAGGACCATTCTACGGACGGCATACACAAACAAACTGTTATATACCTCGGGACATCATTGTTTGGGCTTTCTCTGAACACATTGCTTATGTATATATTTGTAGATTATATTCATGTGGGAGTGATCTCATCCCAAGTTTTTGCCGGCGGTCTTGTGGCTTGTTGCACATTTTTTATTTCCAGAGATTTTGTTTTTAAATATAAAAAGGAAGAAAACCTCCTATGAGACTTCTTATTTTTACCCAAAAGGTTGACTCTATGGATCCGGTATTGGGCTTTTTTCATGGATGGATAAAAAAAATATCCGAGCGAGCTCTATCCGTTTCTGTTATCTGCTTGGAAAAGGGTTCTTTTGATTTAGCAAAAAATGTGACGGTATACTCTTTAGGAAAAGAAAAAGCAGTTTCTAAATTTAGATATATAATTAATTTGTACAAGTATTTGTGGCTAATTTCCGGCTCATACGACAAAGTTTTTGTGCATATGAATGAGGAGTATGTTCTACTGGCTGGTTTGTATTGGAAATTAAAAGGAATTCCAGTTTATCTATGGAGAAATCATCCTTACGGCAGTATTCTTACTCGTTTTGCAGTTTTGCTTTCTACGAAAGTATTTTGTACATCCATCCAATCTTTCACCACTCGCTTCGAAAAGACTGTCATTATGCCAGCAGGTATTGATACGGAACTTTTTAAACCTGTGGCTCACATTATCCGTCAAAAATATTCCGTTTGTATGGTTTCACGTATTGCCCCTATAAAACATATAGAACTGGCGCTTTCTGCTGTTAAAGAACTGGTTTCATCCGGCTCTCAAATATCTTTGATTATCGTTGGCTCTCCCATCCAAAAAGATTTTGATTATCTGGCCTTTTTAAAAAGTATAGTACTGGAACAAAATCTGTCTTCTTCTGTCAGTTTTATGGAAGCAGTCTCTCAAGATAAGTTGCCGGAGATATATAGCAGTCACGAAATATATCTCAATCTTACCCCATCCGGCTCATTCGATAAGACCATAGTGGAGGCATCTGCTTGTGGAGCCATACCCCTCGTTTCCAACACATCTCTAACTAATCTTCTGCCGGACATTTGCATAACAGAAGCCACGCCAAAGGCCATAGCCAGCTCTATACAGCGTTTATTTGACCCGCACCAGAGGTTAGAAATACAACAAAAATTAGGTTCTTTTACCCAGTCCCAAAGTTTAAATGTTTTAATGAAAAAGTTAGTAAAAGAGTTAAATTAAGAAATAAAAATGACAGAAAATTTTAAATTAAGCTCAGTCTCTTTTTTTTGTCCAGCGTATAACGATGAAGGAAATTTGCCGAATTTGATACCAACCGTCTTTGATTTTTTGAAAGAAAATAGCCAGAAATTTGAAATTGTTATAATAGATGATGGTGCAAAAGATAAGACGGGCGAGGTTGCTGAGGAAATGGCACGAAAATTTCCAAACACACGAGTTGTTCATCACATCAAAAATAAAGGATACACAGCCACACTGAAAGAAGGTTTTGAAAATGGAAAATATGACTATATTATGTATACGGATGGTGATAACCAGTATGATGTCATGGATTCTGTGCCATACCTCCACTTTCTCAAAGATAATGATGTTATTGCCGGATATGCTATAAAAAAAGCCGTTTCTGGTTTTAGAAAAATTCAGTCTTTGGTATATAATTTTCTTATTAGTATTCTATTTTTTACATCTTTCAAAGACATTAATTGCGCTCTGAAGATCTTTAAGAAATCTGTTCTGGACAAAATAAAAATAAATAGTGATCCATCCGGCGCATTTATAGACGCTGAATTAATCTTGAAAGCGAATAAAATAGGTTTTAAGATTGCTCAATTTCCTGTCGTTCATTATAAAAGAAAGACAGGGATTGCCTCTGGCTCCAAACCTAAACTTATTTTGAATACTATAAAAGATATGATAAAATTGAGGCTTGGCTTACTATAATCATAATGATTAATAAGAGTGACAGAGTAGCAATAACTGGTTGTGGAGGTATGCTTGGCGAGGCCGTACACGAAGTTTTTACAGATATTTGTCATGTCTATGCCAGCGACATTGATGTTAACGTTGCGTGGCTGGATAGGCTTGATGTATCGTCAAGTAAAGATGTTGCCAAATACCTCGCTAAAGTAAAACCAAACTACATTATTCACCTTGCCGCTCTGACGGACATGGAGTACTGCGAACTTCATCCAGAAGAAGCTTACGCCACAAATACTGATGGTGTACGAAATATTGCAGATTATGCAAGAGAACATAATCTTCCACTCTTATACATTTCTACAGCTGGTATATTTGACGGCGAAAAGGATGAATATAATGAAAAAGATATACCGAATCCTTTGAGTGTTTATGGTAAATCAAAATACGCAGGTGAGCTTATAGCAAGAGACCTTCCTAAATCAGTAGTTATTCGGGCCGGTTGGATGATGGGAGGCGGGCCGAAGAAAGATAAGAAATTTGTAAATAAAATAATCAAACAACTCCAAGTTGGGATAAGAGAACTGAATGTGGTTACGGATAAATACGGTACGCCTTGTTATACTCATGATCTTGCCAAGAGTATCAAATATATTCTGGAACATGAACTTTATGGTAGGATTTACCACGGAGCTTGCCAAGGGAATTGTAGTCGTTATGATGTGGCAGTTGCAATTGTTAAATATTTTAAATTATCAAATAAAATTAAAGTCCGAAAAGTAACATCTGACTTCGTTAAAGAAACGTGGTTTGCTCCACGTCCTCGTTCTGAAGTGTTAACCAATATTGAATTAAAAAAGATTGCTCCACATCTCACTAGAGATTGGAAGGTTTGTCTTAAGGAATATCTGAGAGAATTTACGAAGGAAATTAATTGAGAATGAATACAAAGAATCCAATTTATATTTTAGGCATTAGTTGCAATATTCATCAGAGCGCGGCCTCGCTTACTGCAGACGGTGTTCTTATTGCCGCAGTTGAAGAAGAGCGTTTCACTCGCAAAAAATATGACAGCCGATTTCCTATAAGCGCTATAGAGTATTGTCTAAAAGAAACAGGTATAAAACTTTCCGATGTGCAATATGCCGGATTTTATTGGCAACCATGGAAAGGCCTCTTAAAGCGCATTTGGTGGCTAATTCGATATTTTCCACGCTCCCTATCTACATTTAAGAATGATAAGGAGTGGCGAGGATCTGTTTTTACACTTTTTCAGCATTTAGCTGTTCCATTCAAATTGCGAAAACTTGGGTTTAATGGAAAGTTTTATTATATTGAACATCACATAGCCCATGCATCGAGCGCCTTTTTTGTTTCTCCATACGAAAAAGCGGCTATTCTAACTGTGGATGCCTGCGGGGAGTCTTGCACCACTCTTTTGGGTATTGGTAATGGCAATAAAATGAGAGTTATTAAAAGAACTTATTTGCCACATTCGCTCGGTCTTTATTATGGAGCGCTTACACAGTATCTGGGATACAAAATGCTTGCAGATGAATATAGAGTTATGGGCCTGGCTTCTTATGGAGAGCCAAAATACTATGATGTTTTTTCCAAAATGATTAAGTTCAAAGAAGGAAAATTGCTAAACGATAATTCTTGGTTTTCTTTTCATTTAGGTGGTAACTTTGCTTATTCCGATAAATGGATAAAAGAATTTGGTCCAGCTTGTGCGGACGAGAATTCTGTGCAAACGGGAGAATATAAACATTATGCCTCTAGCGGACAAAAAGTCTTGGAAGATATTTTTTTTGATATGGCTTTTTGGTTACAAAAAAATACTGGAGAGAAAAACTTGGTTATGGCTGGTGGTGTGGCCCTAAATTCCTCCGCTAATGGGAAGTTATTACAGAAAAAAATATTTGATAATATTTGGATTCAACCATCGGCTTATGATCCCGGTTGCACGATAGGTGTTTGTTTTTATATTTGGCATCATATTTTAGACAAACCGCGAACTTTTCAAATGGAGCATGCGTATTGGGGACCAGAGTATAGTGAGAGGGCGGTTCTAGAAGCTATAAAAAAATTTGAGCTAGATTATGAAATTCGAGAAGATATAGAACAAGAAGCGGCACGTTTAATTTCGGAAGGAAATGTGGTCGGCTGGTATCAGGGCAGGATGGAGTGGGGGCCACGTTCGCTTGGCAATCGCAGTATCCTTGCAGATCCGCGACGGAGAGAGATGAAAGATATTGTAAACCGTAAGATAAAATTTAGAGAGCCATATCGCCCGTTTGCTCCCTCTGTTTTGGAAGAAGATGTGGAGCAATACTTTGATTCTGGCATCTCACCTTACATGCTTTTTGTTTGTCCGGTACGTGCAGATAAACAGAAAATCATTCCAGCAGTAACACACGTTGATGGCACTGCTCGAATCCAAACAGTTTCCAAACAGACCAATCCCAGATATTGGAATCTTATTAACGAGTTCAAGAAATTAACCGGAGTAAGTCTTCTCTTAAACACCTCGTTTAATGTTAAGGGCGAACCGATTGTTTGCACCCCAAATGATGCTATAAAATGTTTTTTGAACACAGAAATGGATTATATTGTTTTGGGACAATATTTATGCAAACGTAAAAAGTAACGGTATTCAAAATAACTTTATTTTGATACCATCTTGCTATATGATAAATAGAATAATTGACTGGTTTAAGATGCATGAAAAGACAACGCTTTTTATACTGGTTTTGCTTTTCTTGGCAACTCGTTTGGGAGGGGCAGGTTTACCACTTCACCAAGACGAATACAAATGGCCTATTGTAGTTAATCCGGCTAATATTGGCTCTACAATACCGCATCCGCCTTTAGGGCAATTTATTTATCGTACGGCGGGGTCTATGATAGGTTTTAACACCCATTTTCGATTTGTTCCAGTCTTCTTTGGATTATTAAATTTATTGCTTTTATATTATTTGATGAGATTTTTGTTTGGGCGAAAGGAAGCTCTTATCGCTTCTTTCATTTGGATTTTTTCTTATTTTTCAGTGTTGGCGTCTCTTATGGTTGATACGGATGGAGAGATTATGCCATTCTTTTTTCTTTTGGCACTGATTGGATATTTTAAAATTAAAAAAACCACCGGCAAGGAAAAATATAAATGGCTTATTCTGTTAGGTCTTGCTTGCATATTGGGATTTTTAGTTAAGGTCAGTTTTCTTTTGGCCATTTTTGCTATAATAGCTGATTTTATTTGGTCAAAGAAAAATGATATAAGCAAGAAAGATATCTTACGATATATCGTAAGATTGGGTTTTTTTCTCGGCCTGCTCACAGTTCTTCTCGTTTTTTCGGTGAAAATTTTTCCCTTTTTTAAGCTTGAAGAGTCTATTAGTTACTGGGGACGTTTTTTAATAGACTTCTCTTCTCGCTCCTGGTTTCAGACAGTTATACAATGCATTAAAGCATTGTTGTACTCCTCTCCATTTTTAGTTCTTGTACCATTACTCGATTTAAAAGGAATTTTTTATAAAGCAAAGTTGTTTATATTTTTTCTTCTATTTTCCATAGTCTTTTATGTTATTCTATTTGATTTTTCTGCAGGAGCGCTTGACAGATATTTACAACTTCTTGTTTTGCCACTTACGGTTTTGACCACTTTGGTTATAGCCCAGATTGTGAGAACAAAAGACCGGCGTACCAAAGAATTTTTTCTGTTCGGTTTAATAATTGGTCTAATTTTAATTTTACTTCAATCATTGCCACACTATGTTCCGTCACTCCATCCAAAGTCGGAGTGGATTACTAGGATAGCAAGTCTTAAATGGAATTTTGTTTATCCATTTTCTGGAGGCTCAGGGCCACTAGGTTTTTATGTTTCTTTTTTAGTTATCGGTTTTTCCTGGATTATTAGTCTCGTAGCAGTGGTATTTGCAATGATCAAACCGCAGTACAAAAAATTAGTTCTTATTTTCCTCCTACCACTTGGTTTGGTGTATAATGGCCTATTTGTAGAAGAATATCTTGTGGGGCATTGGAATGGGCATGCTCAATTTTTACTTTATCCTGCGGTGGAATATATAAAAAATAATCCAGATATTGATAAAATCATTACTTTTAATGATAATGGTGGGCATGAAATACGAGGAATAGGTAAATATGGGAGGCGTTTATATATTGACCCCAAATTTCCGGGACAAATAGATTATATGAATCAGAACAAAGCATATTATTTTGTGTTAGATGTGCCTAGGATAGACCAAAGGAGTGTCTATCGAAAATATTTTGATACTTGTAAGGTATTATATACGGAGGTAGATAAAAAAATGTCTGCCACTGTATATGATTGTCATGGCATACCGGATATATCGGTATATTAACTTTGATAAAATGAACTGCCAAAAATTTATAGAAAATAAGATTAAGGAAATAAGTAAAGAGAAAGTTATTTTGGATGTTGGTGGAGGGAAACCATTTACAAAATGGCTCTCTTCATATAAGGAGCTATTTGCAAATTCAGACTACAAGACTATGGATTATGATAAAAATACCGGAGCAGATATCGTTGGTGATATTCACAACATTCCTCTTCCTGAGGGCTCAATTGATGCTATTATCTGCCATTCTGTTTTAGAGCATGTCAGAGACCCACAGAAGGCCATGGATGAGATGCATCGTGTCCTACGGCATGGAGGCAAGATGTTTTTTCATGTGCCGTCCATCTACCCATATCATGCAAAAAAGGGCTTCTACCCTGATTACTGGCGATTTTTTGATGATGCAATTGAACTTCTCTTTAAAGATTTTTCTAAAGTTGAATGTGTTAAAAGAGGAGGTTATTTCAAAGCTCTTTTGTTCTTTATTCCATTTCAACATCGTCTTCGGTTCGTAATAGACCCTTTGGCAGATTTTTTAGATGCAGTATTTAAAACTGAAAGGAGAACGACGACTTCCGGTTATTATGTATTCGCAATAAAGTAGTATACGAAATAACGAATAAATCTACAAATAACTACGAAATGGTTCCTAATTCACAGTTTTTCGTGTATCATTTCGTTACTTCGTATTATTCGTAGTCATTCGTGTTTTAATTCGTTATTTCGTATATGAAAAAGATATTCTTGATATATCATGGTAGATTTCCTGCAGAATTAGGCATTGCCTTTTTCACTGCCAAAATGGCAGAAGCTTTTTGTAATGCAGGAATGGAGACTATCGTCCTAGTTCCTCGCAGACTGAAGCGGACTTCAAAAACATCTTCTGAATATTTTGGCACAAAAGATAATTTTAAAGTGGTTTTTTTACCTGTTTTGGATTTGCTCTTTATCGGGTTTTTGGAAAAAATTACCTTTCTTATAAGTCTTTTTTCGTTTTCTATATCTTGCGTCCTATACCTCCTTTTCAAAGCAAACAAACAAGATGTCATAATTTCATGCGACACGCCACCACTATTGTTCGCTTCCATTTTTTTTCCAAAAACTGTTTACGAGATTCATAATTATCCCAAAAATCAAAAAGGATTTTACAGTTTATTGTTCAAAAGAGTTTGGAAAATAATTGCTACTAATCGCTGGAAGAAAGAAAAAATAATGAAAGAATTTGGTATTACTGAAGAGAGAATTATTTATGAATCAAATGCTGTAGATTTTAAATCGTTCTTACCGAACATTTCCACAAATGAAGCCAGGAGAAAATTAGAACTTCCAGAAGACAAATTTATAATTACATATGTGGGGATGCTTCGTACTATGGGTATGGAAAAAGGCCTGTCCACACTTTTCTCGGTGCTTAAAAGATTACCTGAAAAATTTATCTTGATGTTGGTTGGTGGAACTGAAGGAGATATTTCTTTCTATAAAAAAATTGTTGATGAAAGTGGTCTTAAAGACCGAGTGATTTTTGCTGGCTTTGTTAAAAATACCGAAGTACCAGCATATTTAGGAGCTTCAAGTGCTCTTATTGCTCCTTTTCCGAAAAATGACCACTATGAATTCTATATGTCACCAATGAAAATATTTGAATATATGTCAAGTCGGCGTCCTATTATTACTACAAACCTTAACTCTATAAAAGAGGTTTTAGGCGAAAATTCCGCTATATACACAGAATCTGGTGATGTTGACAGTATGGTCAATGGTCTATTGAAAATAGATAATAATCCAGATTTTGCTAAAGAAATAAGTGAAAATGCAAGGAAAGAAATAGAGGAGCACAGTTGGGACAAAAGAGCCGAAAGATTAATCAAATTTCTTTCGTCCTCTTATATTAGAGATAAATTTAAAATCAGTTTATTTTTATTACTTATATTTTTGTCAGTTTTTTCTATTTATGCCATTGGTCCTCAAGTTGTAGGTGATAGTGTTTCCTATGTTGATGCTATTCTAGTGTTAGAAACTGGCATAGAACCTTCAGGATTTACTCCATATAGGATTGTTACCACATATCTAGGTTTGCAATCAGTCAGAGCCATCGATATATTAGTTGACAATATTCTATTATCATGGTTAGTACAGAATAGTCTTTTATATATTATAATGGGAATGTTTTTTTATTCTCTACTGCGCAGGATTATAGGTCATTCAAAGACCGCTTTTTTTGGAACTTTATTTTTAGTCACAAATTATGCCGTTGTTGTCTTTGGTCTTTCTTATCTTATGGATATGGGTGGTTGGGCTTTTTATGTGGCATCTTTGTATTATTCCTATAGATACCTTGAGACTAAAGAAACTAAATGGCTTTGGATATCCTCTGTACTGGTTGGTATTGGGGGTTTGTTCAAAGAATACGCTTTTTTGGCTTACGTGGTTATTTTCGGCTTGATTATTTTTATTTATTGGAAAGATTGGTCAAACATGATAAAAAAAATGTTTATTACAGGGTTGCTCTCTTTTACTCCAATGCTTGTTCTGAATTTACACATTTTTTCTGTTTACCACTACACTTATATTGATTGGTTTTTCAATCAGCCGATTTATGTTTACAACTCTCGTATCCTTGAATATATAAAATCATTCGGAAGTTTATATAATTTCGGCTGGTTTTTGTTTTTGGGTGGAGCGTATATTTTTTTCAAACGAACGAAAGAAGTATTTCAAGATAAAAATCTAGATAAAAATACAATATTTATTTGGTTAGTTCTCCTTTCCTCTACTGTTGTTTTTGTTTGGCCAATAGTGACACGAGTTTTATTTATTACTATGCCAGCAGTTGTTATTGTTTCTAGTTTATATATAAAAAAAATCCATTCAAAATTGATATTCCTTTTCCCAATTTTTGTATTATATGTCCTCTCGACCTATTTAATGGACGCATTCATACTAGACTTTGTCAACCTACCATTCTAGTTTTTTTGAGATATACTACCTGCATTATATGAAACTATCAATAATAATTCCTGCTTACAATGAACAGAAGACGATTCTAGAAATTATAAAGCGTGTTAAAGATGCCCGTTTGGATTTAGAAAAAGAGATTATTGTTGTGGATAATGGTTCAAGTGACCATACGAAAGATACATTGAAAGGTGTTGAGGGTATAAAAGTGGTTACACTTAATCCAAATCGTGGTAAGGGGGGTGCTATTAAAGCTGGATTAAAGGAAGTTACAGGGGATATTGTTATTTTTCAGGACGCTGACTTAGAATATGATCCTCAAGATTATCCTGCTGTGATAAAGCCAATATTGGATAATAAAACAGAAGTCACTAACGGAGTCCGCATAGAAAATCGATTAAGGGAAACTAACCGCATATCTGTGGGTATTTTAGGTTGGCTTGGTAATTTTGCTATAACTTGGACTACTAATATTCTTTATTTAAATAATGCCGGAGAATATGAAGGATGCTATAAAGCTTTTACAAAAAAACTTTTGGATTCTATTGATGTTAAAACGAATGATTTTGATTTTGATAATGAACTTATGTGTAAAATATTGAAACGAGGATACAAACCTGTGGATGTTTCCATACACTATTATCCCAGAAGTTATGCTGAAGGCAAGAAAATGAATTGGCGACATGGTTTCAAAATTCTCTGGACAATTATCAGATACAGGTTTATAAATTAAAAGTAATGGCTTCAAAACATCCTATTACTAAATTAATTGTTCCATTGGCTGGCTTGGGCACAAGGTTTGCCCCGTCTTCTACAGCTTACCCAAAGGAGCTGACTCATCTGGTAGATAAGCCCATACTTCAATACTTAGTGGAAGAGGCTGTAGAGTCTGGTATAAAAGAGATAATTTTTATTTTAAATCAGAGCAAGGACAGCATACAAAAATATTTTTCTCCAAAATATCAGGATGCATATTTAGAAAAAGCCTTTTCAAAACCTGATGATGCCCCAGAGGATCTCATAAAACTTCACGAGCTCATCAAGAAAATTAAATTTCGTTATATTAAAAAGCAAAGCACTTTGGGAGACGGTCATTCTATTTTATTTGCCCGTCCCTTTATAAAATCAAATGAAGCGTTTGTGGTAAGCATGGGGGATCTTTTGGGTTTTGACGACCATCCGTTTATACAACAGCTTATGGAAGTGTACGAAGAAAAAAATGTTCCGGTTGTTTCTGTCGAGAAAGTTCCCTTGGAGGCCACTTCACGGTTTGGCGTTATCAAACCGAAAAAATCAAAAGGCAGACTTCATCAAGTCGTTGACATCATAGAAAAGCCTGGGCCGGCTTTGGCTCCCAGTAGGCTGATTTTGACCGGTAAGTATATTTTAACACCAGAATTCTTCTCCATTCTGGAAAATCTGGTAAAAAATCATACAAATGGAGAAGTAAAATTGGCAGACGCGTTAAAAGTATATTCTCATACACATGAAATGTACGCCTATGAATGCAAAGGAAAAATTCAAGATACGGGCAACAAGCTTGATTTTATAAGAGCCACAATAAATTTTGGAATAACACATCCAAAATTTGCCAAACCCCTAAAGAAGTTCATTAAATCCCTAAAATTATAATTATATGAAAGGCAAAGTAATAAAAATTGAGGCAATCTCGAAAAAATTTCATAATATTTTTCGTTTTACACGAAGAACAGCTGAAGTGAAGATGAAAAATGGTTCTCGATATAAGTTTGTACGACATGTTTTTGAAACAGGTCCAGCTGTCAGTGTATTGCCATATTTTTACGATAAATTAAAAAAGGATTGGTATGTGGTTTTAATCCGTCAGCATCGTCCTGCTGTTGATTCACTTTGTTTAGAAGCACCTGGTGGATTAACTAAAGAAGGTAAAAAAGTCAAGCACGAAATGGCCAGAGAACTATTAGAAGAGTCAGGCATTAATGTTACCCCCTCTTCCATTGTTATAGCTGGTAAACAACATCATGCACCATCTTTTTGCGACCAGGTCGTTCACTTGGGAATCGTTGATTTAAAAATTGATAGTTTAAAGATGTTGTCACATTTGCGTAAACAAAGCCATGGTTTAATGAGTGAAAAAGAATTTACTGAAATTGTTGTTGTACCATTAGCAAAAGCTTTGACTAATCCAACTTTAATCACATACACTCTAGCCAGATATCAAGTGTATGATCTTGCAAGACGCCTAAATTATAAAATAAAATATAAATAAAAAAGAAAGGGCATGGGGAATTCCCCAGCCCTTTTAGCTAGAACTTCGTAAGATGTGTTCTGGCAGACCCATACCCATAGAATGCTCAAACTGGATAGCTGGAGCATCATCTTGGAATGGTTGTCCTAGTTTTTCTCTCAGTCGAGTTTCAGTTTCTGTCCTGAGTTGACCCAGGTCTTCTGCTGACAAGAAGTCAGTAAAAGTGAAAAATTGGTTGAGACCCATCCGATCACCTCGATCACCTTTGTAGTAGAGGAAGTTTGTCGTGAAGTCTACTTCGCGAGAGTAGAGATTGGAGCCGTTTATGGTGTATATCCAGACACCATCTTGGGTTGCATGCGGCACAGCGTGGTCAAAATACGGAGTGCCTGGATAAACTGTGATACGAGTCAAGTCAAATGAGTCTGGCTTCATTGCCAGAATCCATTCTTCAGTCTCTCTCACGGTTTGTTCACTCTCCCCGGGATGCCCCATGGACATCAGAGCTTTTACACGCAAACCGGCGTCTCGAGCGAGCTCAACGCATCTTGTGTTGTCTTCTTTTGTTGCCCGTTTGTTAATATTTTTCAGGATGAGGGGTGAACCAGACTCAAAGCCGATGAGGATTTCTCTGAATCCCGCCTCGTACATTACCGAAGCTTGTTCTGCTGTAAAGAGTTCAGATTTTACAAACCCTCGCAACTTCCACTCTATTCCGAGCTCCTTTCCGAGTCTAGCGATGCCGTGCATCAAGGGAATCATTTGCGGGTTAACATTGAGTTCATCGTCGTAAAACATGATACCTCTTAGACCATATGTCTCATAGATGTGTCGCATTTCGGCGATGGCATTTTCTGTGTCCCGCAACCTGACTCTGCGAAGGAATGGTGATTCTCTGCCTCCGCAAAAACCACAACCAAATGGACATCCAAGCTGTAGAATCATAGTGATGGCGCGTATTCCATCGATCGTGTATTTGTAGCTTGGAACATCGACAAGGTCTCTTGCTGGCCACGGTAGCGCATTAAGCGAGGTAGAATTGAGAAAAAGATCTGACTTTGGATCGTCTGCATCAATAAACTTCAGATTTGGATTTTCCAAAGCATGAAGCATTGCAAGCTCTCCATCACCGGCAATCATGGTGTCAAACAACCCATCCAGTTTTTGAAAGGCACGAGTCGCTCTTCCGGAAATTCCTTTGGCAACTTCTTTGCGAAAGGCGGCATTGACTAAGGTGACGTGAGATCCACCCAAGATAACCTTGGCCTCCGGTCTCTTTTCCTTAATTGCTTTGACCAGCGCAACAGAAGCGGGGATTTGCGGACTGGTTGCGGTAATGCCGAAAATGAGTGTATCATTATCGGCGATATAGGTTTTTATCACAGCTGTGTAGTTTTTTACTCCCGAGAGATCTAAATGATCCACGGGAATTCCTTTTTCTTTCAATACACTTCCGACTTTTAGGATGCCGAGATGCATCATCAATCTCTCATCAGAAAGTATCAAAGAAGGTGGAACATTCAGACAAACTCTCATACAAACTCCCTTCTATATTTCTAAGAACTTCTGAACATATGATACATTTTTTGACATTTTATACAAGGATTTATACCAATTGGTCTATCATGGAGACCAGCTCGCTTATTGGAGTTAAGGACACGTCAGAGATATAATCCTCGTGTTTCTTTTCTCCGGGTGTGGCGCCAGTGATTTGAATTGATGAAGTTTTATTGCCGTGGACTTTTAAGAATGCCTTAGCTAAGTCTTCCAGTCTGAATTTTTTTGTATATTTTAAAGGATAATATATTTTTTTGGCATCTGGTTTATCTGTAAGACCCATATCTACTATAAATTCGGTTGCATTCGGAAGGGTGATAAAATATCTGGTCATATCCGGGTCGCTTATTTTTATTTTATTAGCATTTGCCAATTGTTTTTTCCACATATCCAGAACAGAACCGCGAGAACCCAAAAAGTTTGGACAACGAATAACTAGATATGAGTCGTCATTATACAATTCATTACTTTCTCGAACCAAGTATTCTCCCAAAAGTTTCGTTGCTCCGTAGCAATTCATAACACCAATGGCTTTATCAGAGGAGGTGTGAACGAAGCGTTTTAGAGAAGAACTTGCGTTCAATATGTTAAGTAGACCAGATATATTTGCGCGGTATGCTTCTCGCGGATTCTGTTCAGCCAAAGAAACATGTTTGACTGCAGCGGTATGAAATACAACATCCACCCTTTCCATAAGGTTTTTTATCATCTCTTCATCCGAAATATTTCCTATTTTGAATTTGACATAAGGGGAATTAATTTCCAGTTCAGCTTGTTTTATTAAGTCCTCATTTCTACTAATAGATATAATATTTTTTGCTCCAAGGTTTAGAAGTTTCTTTATAATATGTCTTCCCAAAGAACCTGTTCCACCAGTCACCAGAAACCTATCCTTTTTTACATCAATCTTTCTGACACCATTCTTTTTTTGTTTTTTCTTGGTCATGTGTATTTTACCTTACCATAAAGTCCCTTTTTTGTATAATATAATACGAAGTAACGAATGAGTCCACGAATAGCTACGAAAAGGGACTTTCTGTGATATTATTTGTAGCTATTCGTGTTTTTATTCGTTATTTCGTATTATGAGATTTATATTTTTAACATCATATAAATATCCGTCAGCCAGACCTGTCTATATATATATGAAATCTATGGCTACGGCTTTTAACCGAGTTTTGGCAGGCGACTTTACATTTGTTATAGCCGGACCTCTGGGAGATAACTTTGGAAATACCAATGTAATTTCCATAAACTCATGGGCTTCTTTACGGTCAGTTTTTTATTTTTTCTATCTGCCTTATTTTATTCTGGCCAAGAAATACAATACAAAAGAGACCGTTTTATTTTCAAATGACCCATATCTCTCCGTCACACTTATTTTCTGGCGAAAAGTCTTAAGATTTCGTTACAAAGTTTTTTCTGATTGGCATCAGTTGTTTGAGGATTGGCGAGATAATTTTATTGCTAAAAATAGCGACTATTTGGTTTCAACCACAAAAAAAATAAAAGACTCAATCGTTCGTGCATCTGGTATTAACAGCCATAAAGTTTTGGTTTCATATGGAGGGGTAGATGTGGAAATGTTTAAACATACCTCCGAGACAATAAAGGATTTGCGCAAACGTTTAGGATTTCCTCTAGATGGAACATTGGTTGGCTATGTCGGTTTTTATAAAACTATGGGTATGGAGAAAGGAGTGGGCACTATGACTGCAGCTTTGACTTATATATCGGATAAAAATATAAAAATGATTTTCGTTGGGGCGATGGACGATAAAGAGATAGAAGCAAACCAAACCATAGCGGCTAGTCTAGGTGTTTCTGATAGGGCAATTTTTCTTAAGGCAGTAAAAGCGCATGAAGTACCGGCTTTTGAGCAAGCCATGGATATGCTTGTTATTCCATATCCAGATAAGCCACATTTCAGAGAGTACGGTTTTCCGATGAAAGTCTATGAATATATGTTTAGCAAGAAACCTATAGTCTATTCAAATCTGCCGATTATAGATGAGATGCTTTTTGATTGCGCTATTTCCTCAATACCAGATAATCCGAAGGATTTAGCCAATAAAATCACATATTTATATGAAAATCCAGAAGCTGGCAGAAAATTAGCCGATAAGGCTTTTCTAAAAGTTCTTGGATGCACATGGGACAAAAGAGCCGAAAACATAGTTAAGTTTGTAAAATTATAACACATTTAATAAACATTTTTATACAGTCCCATATATGTCCAGGTTTGTTTATATGAAAGAATGGAGACTGTATGAATTTCTTCCATACAACTAATCCTTCTTTTGTATTAGCTCCACATATTGCGTACCAGCGATTATAAATTATTTTGGAAAGTGATTCTTTGGCATATACATTTGTTCTTACATTGGCCTTTATGATTTTAGTCAGCCACTCTCCTTCTTTTTTTAAAAAGACATCAACATTTTCTCCTTCCATCGGATCGAGAGAATTGTGAGTTATCATCTCTTCTCCACTCGGATTAAGACCCAGCTTTTGCAGTAATTTCAATCTGATTTTGTAGGTTACATCTCTTACTTCTTTTCTATGAGTTTGGAACTTACTGTTTTTGTGTATACGATATAAAAGTAGCACTTTGTTTATATTGGTTATTGGAAAACAAACTGAACATCGTACCCACATGTCATAATCTTCTACTTCATCAAATGTTCCGTCGTACTCTAGGTTAAATTTTTCTAAGAGACTCCTGCGAAACATAGTGGATGGATGCACCATGGAAGTGTAAAAAAGAAGATTGACCCGAATGTCTTCTGGATTTGTCAAAGCTTTATTTATAAAACTTTTGCCAGTGCCAATTGTTTTGACCCAAGAGCCAACTACCCCCACATCTTGATGCCTCTCCATAAAATTGACTTGCTCTTCCAAACGATTGCTCATACTGATATCATCAGCATCCATTCTAGCGATGTATTTGCCTTTAGACTCTCTAATCCCTCTGTTTAGAGCTATTGGCAGGTTTTCTTCTGGTGTGCGGTATATTCGTCGTATTCGAGCATCAGTAAAAGAATTTATTACATCTAAGCTCTCCCTGTTAGTTCTGGCGGAAATTAGGAGTAACAACTCAATATTTTTATATGTTTGATTCAGGATACTTCCGATGGAGTCTTTGAGATACTCCTCACTATTATAAATAGGCAGAATGACACTAACAAAAGGTGACTCTTTGTTCATTATTTCACTATAATACAGTTTTAGACATTTTTATCAAGGTTATGCTAAAGTGTTCCTATGTCGGCTAAAAAGAAAATCTTAGTTACAGGCGGAGCTGGTTTTATTGGCTCAAATACAGTAAAACTTCTTTGCGATTATGGACATTCAGTCAAGGTTATTGATGACCTATCTTTTGGATATGAAAAATTTGTAGACAAAAGAGCTAAGTTTTATAAAGCTTCTATAGTTGATGAAAAAATACTTGAAAAAGCTTTGGAGGGGGTAGATGTGGTTATGCATTTCGCCGCATTCAGTATTATTAAATTTTCTTTTGATAATCCTCTTTCGTATATTGAAAACAATGTGATAAATGGAGTCAAACTGCTTGAAAGTATGCGTAATGCAGGCGTGAAAAAAATCATTTTTTCCTCATCTGCTTCTGTATATGGTGAACCAAAAGAGATTCCTGTAAAAGAAGACCAAATTAAAAAACCGATGCAACCGTACGGAGCAAGCAAATTAGCATTTGAGTCAATACTCAATGCTTATTATCATAGCTTTGGAATAGAGAGTGTGTCTTTGCGTTATTTTAACGCTTATGGTCCACACGATGAGCAAAAACCCCCTACTCGCGCAGTTCCTCTGTGGATTAAAGGAGCCCTTGCAGGTAAGTCGGTAAAATTGTACTGGGGCGGGAAACAATTTCGAGATTATGTCTTTGTAAAAGATATCGCAGAGGCTCATATTGCAGTAATGGATCTTCCGGGTTGCAACATTTTCAATATAGGTTCAGGTTCTGGGGTTATTATGCGAGATGTGCTAGAAGAAATTGTTAAAATCACAGGAAAAAAACTGGAAATAATAGACCAAGGAGAAAGACCGGGGGACCCAATGAAACTGGTGGCGGATATATCCATGATTTACAAATCTGTTGGATGGAAACCAAAAACTAATCTGCATGATGGATTAGTCAAAACAATAGAATATTACAAAAAATCACTAAAATGACCCCGGTAGTAGAGCAAAGCTCACTACAGGGTACATCCCGTAGTGAAAATAGCATTGGATAAATCCATAAAATGATAAGTATGATAAAGTCTAAATTAACAACATATAATCTTAAAATAACATTCTGCTCGGAGAGCGATGCTATTTTCTACTAACGGGATGAAAGCAGTAATTCTTTGCGCAGGTTTAGGTACACGATTACGCCCAATTACCGACACCATACCAAAAGTAATGGTGGAAATCGGTGGGAAACCTCTTTTACAACATCACATAGAATGGTTAGTTGAAAATGGAATTCGTGACATCGGTATCAACCTTTTTTATTTACCGGATGTTATTACCGACTTTTTCGGCGATGGTTCAAGGTTTGGAGCAAAAATTCGCTATTCAATAGAAAAAACATTATCTGGAACAGCTGGAGGATTCAAAAATTTTAAAGATTTTGTCGGGAATGAAAAATGTCTTGTCATCTACGGTGATAACTTTTTTTCTTTAGATTTAAAAGATTTTGAAAAATTTCACGATACAAAAAAGGGTATTGTTTCTATAGCCCTTAAGCGTTTTGAAGATCTAACCGGGAAGGGAATAGTCGGATTAGATGAAAGAGAGTGCATACTCTGGTTTAAAGAAAAACCCAAACCAGAAGAAGTTACTACAAACCTTGTCAATGCCGGTATATATATATTTGAACCAGAAATCTTTTCCTATATACCGGAAGATAGAGATTATGATTTTGGCAAGGATATTTTTCCTTCTCTTTTGGAAAAAGGAATTAAAATGTACGGCTATCATTTGTCAGGTTATCTTGTTGATATAGGAACTTTTACTGCCCTAGAGCAGGTAAAAAAGGACTACCCTTCTATTTTTTTGCCAAAAAAATAACGATTGCCCGGCAGATGTAAAATAGGAAAGTCAATCCATCTGTACTCTGGACGTAGAATGGCCAATTTTTTGAAATAATCAACATTGTCAATATTGTTGAATTTTTCTTGGTAAGCAATTAGGAAATATTTTGGCAATGGTAGTAATTTGAAAATTTCTTCCCTAAGGGCAATAGGACATTCACTAAGTGACCAAAGGGCTATAAAAATGTCTAATGGCTTATTTCCGACGGAGTTCACGCTTTGTTCAATGGTTGTTGTCAGTGAGACTACTTTCTCCGTTCTTTCTGTATTTTTGTTGAAGTCAATACCAAGTCTCGGGATTCCAGAAAGATAGTATTTCTGAAGGAAAGAAAATTCTGGAAGATCAAAAATGATATATTTCCCTGTAAATCCAAATTGATACATAAAACGAACTAGACTACCATACCCACCGCCAAATTCAAAAATATTATGACAAGACTTTATTTTAAGAGAGAATGTTTCAGAAAAAAGAGCGATACTGTATGCATGGTGGATGAGATTACCGCTTGATCTCTTAAAATCAGGGAAGTTTTTTGGTTTACCTATAGTAGATTCGGTAATAGCTTTATCGTATTCTGCCCAATCTGGAAGACTTTTTAAGTATTCCAGTTCTACAATTTTTCCAGAAAAAAACATTGTGGAAATAACCACTGGCCAGCGCAAAAAATTACGCGGATCCAGTCTCATAATATGATCTCGCAGAGTCATTCTATGTCTATCCCATTCTTGTTCGGAGACAATAGAATCTTTTTCTTGAAGTTTGGGGAGAGAGTTTATGTCATTTCTTAGAATACTAATTCTAAATTTTTCTTCTTCTGTTCCCTCTGGCAACATCCAGTCAGAGAGTTTATCTCCAAACTTATTTTTTATAATTATGCACTTAATCAATAGTTGGTGGACTACATTTTTTAGTATTTTGCCAATCATTTTTTGTATTATTTCATTAAAACATTTTTTTGGAACAAAAGCAATTATATAATATTTACTTGCATTCGTCGCTATCATAGTTATAATTCCCTTATGTCAAAAATTCAGAAAAAGATGGGTAAAAATCCCAAGGAAAACTACTATGCTCATAATTCTCGCGATAGGGCGGTCATAGTTACTCAAACACCTATGCGCATTACACTCTCTGGTGGGGGAACAGATGTTGATTGGTACAGTAATCTTCACGGTGGAGCTTGGGTCAGTGTTTCCATTAATCGCTATTTAGTTGTGACACTGACTATGGGCGAGAATCCGAACTTTATAAGTTACTCATATGGCCAGGAAGCCACGCAAGGCCATTCATACAAAGATATTCCAAACCCATATGTTAAAGCCTGTCTTGAACACACGGGAATACTAAGCGGAGTAAGTCTCAATATTAACTCGGAAGTGTCAGGAAGGTCTGGTTTAGGTGGTTCAGCAGCTCTAGAGGTTGGACTATTGAATGCTTTATATTGCTTAAAGAGAGAATCTATTTCACAGCTTGATTTGGCAAAGAAAGCTTTTTCTATTGAGCGTTTTAAGATAGGTCGTGATTTTATTGGTCCGCAAGACCAATACATCGTTGCTCTTGGAGGTTTTAAATATTTTGAAAGGGATACGACAGGGAAGGTTACAGTTTATCCTTTGCATTTATCTTTACATACAATTCTAGAATTGGAATCAAACCTTTTGTTTTTTAGAACGGGTATATTAAGGGATACCAGTTTAGCACTTGCGGACCAGAAAGAGCATGCTACAGCAAGGCATATTAAAGCTCTGGATGATATAAAAAAATTAGGTCAAAAAGCTAAAGAATATCTTTTGAAGGGTGATGTAGATAGTTTTGGCGTTACCCTTGACAAACATTGGCAGATAAAGAAAACATTATCAAAGCATGTTTCTAATTCCCAGATAGACAGATGGTATGCTGAAGCCATGAAGAGTGGAGCTTCTGGAGGAAAGATAATGGGTGCAGGAGGCGGAGGTTGGTTTGTCTTTTATGTTAAAGATAATAAGTCGGCTTTTAGAAAAAGGATGAAAGAAATAGGTTTGGAAGAGACGAAGGTGCGATTTGATATGGAAGGTAGTAAAGTTGTACTGAATTTTTAACATTATGCAAACAAAAATGACAAATTATATTGGGATGTACCTAGATGCTGCAGTCAAGCTCATAGGTCAAATTAATCGACAAGAAATTGAGGCAACTATAAAAGTCCTAGTCAATCTCAAGAAAAAAGGCGGCAGACTTTTCTTACTCGGTGTTGGCGGGTCTGCCGGAAACTGCTCTCACGCAGTAAATGATTTTCGCAAAATTTGCAAGATAGAAGCTTATGCCCCTACGGATAATGTCTCTGAATTGACAGCCCGCGCGAATGATGATGGCTTTGATACTGTCTTTAATAAGTGGTTAGAGGTTAGCCAACTAAGTTCAAATGATGTGGTTATGGTCTTTTCTGTTGGTGGCGGAAATATAGAAAAAAACATAAGCGTTAATATTGTTAAAGCTTTGGAATTTGCAAAAAAAGTGGGTAGTCCAATTCTTGGTATTGTAAGTCGTGATGGAGGTTATACCAAAAAAGTGGCAAAAGTATCAATTCATCTTCCCATTTCGGAACCTGAACTGATTACACCACTTTCGGAAAGTTTTCAAGCTGTCATCTGGCACTCAATTGTCACACATCCGAAATTACGAAGTTAGGCAGACTTTTTAGCCATATCCTCTCTAGCTTTCTCTAAACTTTCTATCGTTCCGATATCCATTAAATAACTTGTAGTGGGAAATACAGAAATCTTTTTGTTCAGTGATAATAATTTTGGGAAAATATCATGTGAAAAATCTGATTTTGTATTTTCGTTGATATATTCAAATATTTCTGGATTGAATATATAAAAGGCAGCGTTTGACCAAGCAAAACCTTTCTCTAGGTTTTGTGAGGTTTGACGTTCTTCAAATTTAGTAAGTATATTATCTTCGGTAAAATGCAAAGTACTTTTATGATTAATGCCACGATGTTGATATGCATTAATAGTGGCAAAGCTTCCAGATGCTTTATGAAACTTTATCATTTCTTCAACATCAAGTTCTCTTAATGTGTCTGCGTATTCCACAATAAATGTATCAGATATGTGCTTGCGGGCGGAGAAGATTGCCCCTGCAGTGCCCATAGGTACTTTTGGGTCCTCAAAAACATAGGTGATATTTACACCAAAATCTTTGCCATCTTTGAAATAATTCATGATTGGCTCGGGTAAATGACATAAGGCAAGAATAATATCTTTAACACCATTTTTGCCTAAAAAATTGATGATATGCTCCAGAATGGGTTTACCAGAAATTTCAATCATCGGCTTCGGAATGTTATCAGTCAGCGGTCGCAGTCGTCCTCCTGTACCACCTGCAACAATTATAGCTTTCATAAAAATAATTTTTTTAATATAGGAATAACTTCGGCATGTGAGCGAACTCTGAATTCAGCGGGATATGTTTCTTTAGTCTTTATCTTGTGTGGCAGGTCGTTTGTATGAAAAAAGAGTATGGTCCTGCACCCGACTTTTCTGCCAGCTTCCATATCAGTAGCATTATCTCCCAAAATGATACATTGTTCAAGGTCTAGTTTGTATTCAGAGGTTGCCTGTAGCAAAAGTCCGGGATTCGGTTTTCGACACTGACAAATCATCTTAAGGTCACTTATACCAGATTCTGGATGGTGGAAGCATCGATAAGATTTATGTATATGTACTCCTCGTTCATTAAGTAAAGAATGAATCTTGTTTTCTATATTCTCTAGAAGTTGCCAATTCATTTTTCCAAGGGCAACTCCGGGTTGGTTGGATACTTCTATAACAGGAATATTTAGATTATTCATTAGTAAAATTACATCAACAACGCCATCCACAAGCATGATTTGGGCGGGATTTTGCGGGGAATCAAAGTTGCCATTCTTTTGCAATATCATATGGTTGATTACGCCATCTCTATCTATGAATAAAGCCCTATTTTTCATATTGCAAATTGCTAATTAAGAGTATATTATATCACTTATAATCTAAAAAAGGAAAAGTAATAATATGAAAAAAATTGATTATAACCGCAGTATTTTTCTTGACTCATCCAGTGTAAAAGAAATTGAAAAATGGAACGCTACGGGGATTATTGATGGCGTTACCACAAATCAAAGCATTATGCTAAAAGATGGATTGACTTTGAAACAAGTAATCCCGACAATCAAAAAGATTTGTAAGATAATGAATGACAAACCGGTTTCCATTGAGCTTACGGATAGTACTGCCAGTATTGAACAAATGGTCAGCGAAGCAAAAAAATACAGACAAATTGCCAGGAATATTATTGTTAAGGTCCCAATGATTCCCTCGGACATAAAGTGTTTAAATGTTATAAAAAAACTTGGCGACTTAAAGATTCCTGTGAACGTTACTGCAATGATGAACTTTGAACAACTAGTAATCGCATCACTAGCAATCAGAAATCACCCAACACCGTCATTCGTTAGTTTATTTTGGGCTCGCAGTATTGAGGATCAAGAGAAATATAGAACTAGTAATGAGTTTCAGAAAAATCATCCAATCCTTGGACAGCTAACTGATGTAAATTCTCATCCAGCAAAAATTACAGAGGGGCTTATAAATTTTCTAAAAAGTGGTGGATATGATATTCCAAAGTTGATTGTTGGCAGTATTCGCAATGTATCACAGATTGGCCAGGCCTTTGCTGCTGGTGCAAATATTGTAACAATTCAACCTGCTGTACTCCAAGCAATGCTCTATAGTCAGCGAACAATTGAAACCAATGCAGATTTTGATGCATCATGGCAAGCGCTAAAAAAACAACTCTAATATGAATGATTTTAGCGGTAAATATGTCATAGTTACTGGAGGGTCAAAAGGCATTGGTAAGGCAATCGCTACGAATTTTTTTGAACGTGGGGCTACAGTACTTATCTGTGCGCGGAAAAAGGAAGATGTCGATGCAATTTCTAGAGAAATAGATCCAACCGGCAAAAGATTTTTTGGTATTACGGCTGACGTTTCTAAAATTTCTGATTGTCGTTGGCTGATAAATTTTGCTCTAAAAAAATTTGGGACCATTGATATATTAATCAACAATGCTGGGATTTATGGTGAAATTGGGGAGTTTACCAGGGCGGACTTGAAAAAGTGGACAAAAACAATAGAAACAAATGTCTTTGGGACCGTATATTGCACACGATTTGTGTTGCCTATTATGAAAAAACAAAAAAAGGGCAAGATTGTCAATTTGGCTGGAGGAGGTATAGGTGGGAAAAAAGCATTACCTAACTTTTCAGCTTACTATACATCAAAGATTGCTGTCTCTGGTTTTACGGAGACCCTAGCCACAGAGATTGGGGTATTAGGCATACAAGTGAACTGTATCTCGCCCGGTTCGGTCAATACGGGCATCACGGATTATTTGATCGCCCAAGGACAAAAGAAAGCTGGACTCCAAATGTACAATGACGCTTTGAAACAAAAGAAAGAAGGGGAAAGTTCCACAGAGCAAATTACTAGTTTGGTAGCTTTTCTATGCTCACCCGAGGCAGATCATATAAGTGGAAGATTGTTAAGCGCTAAATGGGATAGGACTGATATCTTGAAAAAGTTAAAGAAGAATGACTTGTTTAAATTACGGAGAATAGATAACGATTTTTTTTATGAAAAATAAAAATGTCGCTGTTGTTGGTCTTTGGCACTTGGGCTGTGTTTATGCAACATCTTTAGCCAAACTAGGGTTTAATGTTTTTGGTTTTGATATTGATAAAAATTTAATAAAAAATCTTAATAAAGGGATTACACCAATTTTTGAGCCTGATCTTGACGAACTATTGAAAAAACATATAAACAAAAATTTAATCTTTTCTACGGAAGAAAAGATTTTGAGAGATAAGGATTATATTTTCATCACTTATGATGTGGAGGTTGATAACAAAGATACCTCTGATATGAGTATAATTAAGAAACTATTTAAAATTGTCGCCGCAAACGTATCATCTCGAACCGTTATTGTCATATCAAGCCAGATTCCGGTTGGGACATCAAGAACTTTGATTAATGTTTTAAAGAAAAAAGGATGGAAGAATCCAAAAGTAGTCTATTTTCCTGAGAACCTAAAACTCGGTCAAGCTTTCTCATCTTTTTTAGAACCGGACCGCATCATTTTGGGGTCAGATAATAGTGAAGAATTAAAGCAATTTGAACGCAATTTTTCGTTTAATTGCCCAATTATAACTATGGGCTTGGAAAGTGCAGAAATGGTTAAACATGCCTTGAATAGCTACCTCGCCCTCTGCATTTCCTGGAGTAGCGAACTGTCTGATATTTCAGAAAAAGTAGGGGCGGACATGACGGACGTGGTAAAAGCTCTGAAATCAGATAAACGAGTCAGTCCACACGCTCCACTAAACCCAGGACTAGGGTTTGGTGGTGGGACTTTAGGTAGGGACGTTCAATCTCTTCGGAAAATAGCCAAAGAGACCAATACTGCATCAAAGTTACTTGATGCAGTATATGCTGTCAACAAAGGCAGATTGCCCATGCTTCTTAAAAAAATAATGATTCCTAATTTCTCACTTAGGGGTAAAACCATAGGAATTCTTGGATTGACCTATAAACCTAAAACTGATACTTTGAGAAGGTCAATGTCGCTAGAGTTGGCAGTGCTACTGAAAGCTAAAGGTTGTATCATTAAGGCTTTTGATCCAGCAATAAAAAAGCCTATTGCAAGTAGCCCCTTCATTGAAGTCTGTACAAAGCTTCCGAATTTTTTCCGTAAACTTGATATGGTGGTGTTAATGACTGATTGGGATGAGTTTAAGGAAATTAACCCACAGACCATTGCGCCTCTCATGAATAAGGCTGTTATTGTTGACACAAAAAACTTTCTTCCGGCCGATCTATACAGAAAGAATGGTTTCACATACATTGGAATGGGAATATAGTAATATGAAAAAAATAAATGTTGCAATCATTGGAGCAGGTTTAATAGGAAGGAAAAGGGCCTTATTTCTGCCAAAGGGTGCACACTTAGCTACTATTTGCGATACAGATAAAAAAAAGGCGCAAAGGTTTGCCCGTGAATTTAACTGTCCGAGTGAGACAGATTGGAAAAAAGTAGTAAATGATTTCCATATAGAAGCATTAATTATATCAACACCTAATAAATATTTATCTAAAATTGCTGCGTCAGCTATCTTGCATGGCAAACATGTATTAGTAGAAAAACCTGGAGGGAGGAGTACCAAGGATTTGGAAGAAATCATTAAAGCTTATGGACATAAAAAAGTGGTGGTAATGTTCGGCTATAATCACAGGTATCATCCGGCAATACTTAAGGCAAAAGAAATTGTTGATTCAAAAAAATTCGGTGAAGTTTTGTTCATTCGAGCCAAGTACGGCCATGGAGGAAGATTAGGATACGAAAAAGAATGGAGATTTGATAAAGATATAGCAGGTGGAGGCGAACTCTTGGATCAAGGGTCTCATCTTATTGATTTGGTGAATTATTTCTCTGGAGAATTGAAGTATCATGGCAGTTTCGTCGGAACTCTTTTTTGGAAAACAAAACTTGAGGATACATCCTTCTTGCTTTTAAAGGGTGGGAATGTGGCCGCAAATTTATCAGCAACTTGCCTTGAGTGGAAAAATCTCTTTTCTTTTGAAATAATGCTCCGGACAGCAAAAATTCAAATAGATGGGCTAGGTAGAAGTTACGGTGCAGAAAAACTAACATTGTATAAAATGAGTAAAAAAATGGGACCACCAAAAATAACCGAGCATAATTTCCCTGACGAGGATTTATCATGGAAAAGAGAGTGCAACATCTTTTTTCAAAAAATACGTAAACACGATGTTAGCAACAAGTCTTTGAGAGAAGCAAAATATGTTTTAGAAATTATTAAGCAATCATATAAAAAATTATGAAATATTTAGTCACTGGTGGGGCAGGGTTCATAGGTTCTCATATAGCTGACTATGTCTTAAAACGTGGCCACTCGGTTATTGTCTATGATAACTTTTCAACGGGTAAGAAGCTTTTTATTGAACATAACTTAAAAAATAAAAAATTTAGTTTAGTTAAGGGAGATGTGCTTAATACTAGAAAATTATCTAAAGCCATGAGTGGAGTAGATTTTGTTTTTCATTTTGCAGCTCATGCTGATACTAAAGCAGGTTTTCTCAATCATGACGTTGACCATATGCAGAATCTTGAAGCTACCCAGTCAGTCTTAGAGGCAATGAAAAAGAATAATGTTAAAAACATAGCATTTGCCTCTACATCATCAGTATACGGAGACGCTAAGGTACATCCGACCCCTGAATCCTATCCATTTGAACCTACGTCGTTATATGGAGCCACAAAGGCAGCTGCGGAGGGCTATATACGCTCCTATGCCAGCTACTATGGTTGGAATGCCTACATTTTCCGATTCGCTTCATTTATAGGTGAAAGATATACTCACGGAATAATTTTTGATGTGCTCAAGAAAATAAAGAATGGCGCAACAGTTCTCCCGCTTTTTTCTGACGGAACACCAAAGAAGTCTTCAGTATATATCGGAGATGCCATACGAGGCATCTTTATGGTTATAGACAAAGTTAAAAAGGGAGAAGTAAATATTTTCAACATTGGTCATGATGGCGTTTTGACTATAGATGAAATAGTAGATACAATTTTGAGTTCTGCCGATATTATCATCAAGAAAAAGTACAAAGGAGGTAATCGTGGTTGGAAGGGGGATAACAACTTTGTCCATCTGGATAACAAAAAACTGCGACATTTGGGTTGGAAGCCCCAGTTTAGTATTAAGGATGGTATACGAAAGACAGTGGCTTATTTACAAAAGAATCCCAAGCTTTTCGGTTAGATATTATTTTTAAATATAAGTACAATAGTTTTAAACAGAAGCTTTAAAATTTTAGCCACATTTCGCGGTGAAAGTTTGATCCACCGCCCAGGAGCACCATTGCAAAATGTTTTCCATGCATTTTCGTTATTTATGGAATATGCAATAGCTGTCTCAAGCCAAACTTCACCACATACTTTTTTTAAAGCTTTTTCTTTGTAGGTATTGCTTTTTTTATTGGCATTTATAATTTTATCAAATAACAATTCAAGTTCACCAAAAAAGTTGGAATCGTCCAAAAAAAGATATCTTTTGAAAGAAATAAGTGTGTCTATATCTTTTTCAGTTGGGATAATACCAAGATTATTTAATTGATAAGCCAAAATTCGCCTTGCGTGCTCTATTTGAATGCCCACATTTTCTTTGGAAGATTGCTCTTGGTGTTTTCTATAGAGCAGTAAGACCTTATTTATATTACCAAGTTTTCCGATACGAGATACCCTAGAGTAGAGATCTAGGTCTTCAGGAAAAGGAGGAATTTGGTTTTCAGTATATGTAATATTATGCTTGTTCATAAATTCTCTTCTCATAATAATAGAAGAATGAGTAAGAGAAGTTCGGAAAAGCAGGTTAGCTTTAATCTGGTCTGGGTCTGTGTGGTGTCTAGTAATATAGTTATGTTTTGCTCCAAATGTTTTTGACCAAGTTCCAGAAATTGCTATGTCTTTATTTCTTTCCATATACCCCACTTGATTTTGCAGTCTCTTTGGAAGACTGATATCATCTCCATCCATAATAGCTATATAAATTCCTCTAGCTCGCTTTAGTCCAATGTTACGCGAGGACACAGGACCAAGTCTTTCCTTATTTTCTATAAATATAATACGAGAATCATTATATCCACTGACAATTTCCTTTGTTCTGTCACTTGATAAATCATAGATAATAATCAGCTCAAGATTCTTTAGAGTTTGACCCAAAATACTATCAATTGCTGTTTGGATGTATTTCTCATTGTTGTAAACTGCCATGACCACTGTCACTATAGGTTTTTCAATATTCATATTATAGTTTTATCCAATTTTCCGGGATTAAATCATCATTATATTTGGTTTCATCAACAAACCATTTTTTTGGCGCAACAACAATCTTATTTGGATTTGCATTTAACCATGCTGCCCACCAACTAAATGTGCTATTTGCAGTGATGTTGTGTTTGCAGAGACTCATTAGCATGAGTTCTTCGTAATCTGGTATAAGAGGATTTGAGACAAAAATAATTGAATATTTTCTTGGAAAATTTTTCTTTGCCCATTCAATATCATCAGAAAAAACGAAGAATGTAACATCGGGAAATTTGTCTTTAATTTTATCTATAGCATTTTCATAATATGAGAATGGAAGAGTTCCATGCGTATCAGCAATTTTTTTGATAGAAACATAGTCTCCACGACGAATATGTATACTAGTTGAATTTGATAGAACATTTATTCTTTCTAAAATCGCTTCTGCACTTTTTCCAAAAGGTGCTTTAAGCTTAAAATCATCCCTTATTATTTTCTCGTTTGCTTCGAAGTATTTCTCGTCATTCCAATATCCATAAAAATATCCGTCATTTTGGAGTAAAATGTTCGGGTCAAAAATATTTGATTTTTCTACAATCATTTTTTTATTTGAGCGTATTTTATCTAGAATCTTTTGAAAAGTAGATGTATAAGAAGCAATTTCTTTATCCGTAACTTCTTCTAATATTGTTCTATAGTTGCCCACTCTCAAAGTCCTCTGGCTTTGGTTCGGTACTTTTAAATACGAATAGTCTACTTTAAAAGGAGTGTTGTGTATCAAAGACAAATTGCGTCCCAAGGCGTATTGAAACATTTGATTACCAAGTCCACCCATCAATTTAATGATTATCATCCCGGTAGTAGAATTTTAGCTTGTTAAATCTTTCGACCTTTCTTTATAAAAATAATCTTTTAATCGTCTCTTCAATAATCTACCACCTTGTGTGGTTTTAAGATATCTTTCTCTTCGCTTAGCATCACTTTGGTTAAGACAACATTCGTAATAAATAATTACCCATGGTTTGTATTTTTTAGTCGAAAGATTTAACCCTTGATTATGTTCTACAAATCTACGCTTTAGGTCATGAGTATATCCTATGTACAACTCACCACTATTACTTTTTAAAACATAAGTGTAGAACATAATCGAGCTAAAATTTCACTACAGGGTCATGTTTTATTTTTTTACAAACCAAAAACAACCACAACCATATTTTTGGTTATCACTTAATTCTTTAGTTGCGTTGTATATTATACCAGCGTTTTGCGCGCCATCTAAAATAAGAGAAAATTCCTTCAGATTCAAATCAGAAAAGTAACTTATTATTTGCTCGTACGAATATATTTTGTGTGCATTAAACATGATTTTCGGTTTACCGATTGGGACTACAAATAAAAGATTTCCCCCATGAGCCAGAACTCTTTTTAGTTCAGAAATGGCTTTCAGATCCCCATCTGGATTTATTTGGTCTCCGTATCTTCCTAGGCCTATATGTTCGACAGCGTGCATACATGAAAGTGATTTAATACTGGAGTCTTTGAATGGAAGATTCTGCAAGTCAGCTTTCTCCGTAGTCAGATTTGGAAGTCTTAGATTTACCGGCCTATAATCATAAAATTTTACAGGAATAAAGGCCGATAACATTCCAGAAAAAGATAAAGTAGATGAAATATCCACGTGGACTTCCGGATTTATTTTCTTGACAATTCTAACTGCCCAAGCAGGATGATATATATAGTGGGTGTCAAAGTTTGTTGTAGGCGTTTTATCAAAGGCTCTAGGAAAACGATCTCTCCATAACAGATTAAATCGTGAGCTCCTTTGAGAGGCTTTTTTAAAAGCACTAAAGTCTTTTAAAAATATATAATAGAAGTAAATTTTTGTCAATGATTTATGTAAAAATTTCGGCGTAATTTTTTTCGTATAATCTTTAATTAGCATATTGTCTTATTATAATTCTTTTATTTCTTTCGGTTGACGAGGAATCCTTCTATCACTAAATAATCCATATCTGTATCTATGAAGTCTCTTATCGCGTCATTAGGGGATTCTACGATAGTTCTACCGTGTTTATTGAAAGATGTGTTAATTATAACACCAAATCCTGTCAATTCTTTAACTTTTTTCAGTATGCGATAATATTGTGGATTATCTTTCTCTTCTACAAATTGGGCTCTGGCAGTGCCGTCTATATGCACTGCGCTTTGAAGTTGCTCGGCGAATTCTTTTTTCATATGGAAAGCGCATGTCATATGTTTGTTTTCGTATGACTTGTCGAACAGTCTTTCTCGTTCCTCTTCTAGTATAGAAGGACAAAAAGGTTGAAATGCTGGTCTGCGCTTTATCTCTTTGTTTATTCTGTCTCGAAAATCAATTTTCAATGGACTTGCTAAAATACTGCGATTACCGAGAGCACGAGGGCCCCACTCCATTTTTCCATGGAAAATAGCCCCAATCTTTTCTTGAGCTATAAGTTCACCGACTTTTTCTGGCCAAATTTCTCCTAAAAATTCATAAGAAATCTCCTTTTTATGCGAATCAAAGGAAGATTTAATTTCATCAGTTGTATAGGATGTACCATAATAGGGCATAATAAGGTCTCTCATCCAATATAAACTGTTGTATGTGTAGCCATTGTCTAGAAGGGCTATAATAGCGGCGCCTTGAGCAGAACCATCATCAGCCATCGCTGGGATAACATGAATATTTTCTGTTATTTCTTCAAAAATCCCCAGGTTGTTTATGACATTTGCGGCAATTCCTCCAGATAAGGACATCGCCTTAAAAGGGGCGATGTTTTTTATATGCAAGAGGTATTTTTTAGTGACGATTTCTAGAAATTTTTGAACGCTGGCTGCAATATCTTCTTTTTTATTTTCTGACACAATCTTTTTTATACGGTCATTTTTTAGTATAATAGCGGCTTTTTTTGGGTCTATTTCTAGACCATTATTTTTGTTAATGGAGAATAATGATACCATATCATTTAGCAGATTATGGATTGGTGTTCCATACGCTGCCAATGCTTCCACCTTGCCTTCATCAGCAGTTTGTATAAAACCCAATAGACCAGTAAAATACGAATATATAACACCGACTGACCCAATTAGCATTTCCGGTTCATCAGTTGTTCCGATGTTTATTTCCTCATATTTTGATGTGGCAATTTCTCTGACATTTTCTTTATTTGCAATAAATATTTTTGAGAAGTTTCCATCTCCATAACCGTCAAATGTAAATAGAAGTTCCTCCTGGAATGGTGATGTATAATGAGACGATATGGCATGGCAAGTCTCATGGTCATAACATTCTATAGATATTTTAGCTTTAGGAAACTTTTTAGCTAACATGTCATGAATATGCAGTCTAATAGTTTTTCTTTTTTGTCCAAATATTTTGTTATAAAAAAGTCCCAGAGCCAGTTTTATTCCATGGATTGAGCTCAATAGTTTATAAATCTTTTTTATTAAAAAATAGCCCTTGAATTCTACAAGTTTTAGATCAACATCTTTTTTGAAGGAAACGTTGAAATGAGACCTAAAATGTTTATTAAAAAAGTAGAAGTCTTCTGGTAGAGTATAATCGTCTGTCGTAAATGAGTATCCAACAAATATACGCTTGACTTTACTAGTATCTAATTTTCTGTATTCAATATAGCGTTCCAGTACATCTTGGGGGGAGAGAGGGTCGTGTTTATACCTCGTCATTCTTTCTGTAGACATGCCAAAAATATTTTTTTCATCTGGTTCCACTATAAACAAAGCGCTGTCGTGTCCAAAAAACTTGGTTCCTATAAAAAGAGTTTTGTCGATGTTGTTCATTTTGTATTTAGTTGGTTCTTCTTGTAGATGAATACACCCGCTTCTTTATTATAAACTTGAGTTAGCTCGTCTACTCGCAGTTTAAATATAGCTTTCCAGTCATCGTCTGTTGGGGTGTAGCTGTTTCTAGAGTCGGGTTTTTTTATAAATATTTTATCGCGTAGTTTTTTTAGTGGAACTTTGATATTTTTTGGCAAAAAATTGTACCATTTTTTGTGAGACGGATCGTCTTCTAGGTTTGAATGGGGATATATGAGGTTTAGTTTTTCATAGTCTTGCCAAATTTTTTTATAATACAAAACGCTGTTACTGTTAGGATTTAATATTCTAGACCATGTTTTTCCTGTATACCAAGCCAGATTTGCCTTGCCATGAGTTAGTCTAATGGAAAACTCTGCGTCTAAACTGACATATGTGGGGTCACATAAACCAAATACAGGTATAGAACTTCTTCGTAGCATCCAACCCAAATCACAAAAAGCAAAAGGTTTTCCGGTGTCTCTCCATTTCGTGTATTCTGTCGTATAATCTGACCTCTTGCTGGGATGGTCTCCACTATACATTCCCGAGTTTACAAATGCAGATTCATGGACAACTTTAGCAAATAATCCCTCTGTTCCCATAGCGTCTATTTCTGGGTGAGTGAGCATAAATTCTTTGCATTTTTGTATTCCTGGATAATAAAAAGCATCATCATCTGTAATAATTTTTATTAATGCTCCTTTAGCCATAAGCCAGCTTTTGTTCCAGCCATGAGCTTCACCATAATCTTTTTCAGAAACATACTGATGAATTTTTCCCTCATCAAAAAGTTTTTTTAGATACTCGGCAGTTCCATCTGTGGAAGCTCCGTCCGTCACAACTATTTCTTCGTCTTCTTTAATATTTTCTATAAGTAAAGACAATACATTTTTTAAATATGGCAGTTTATTGTATGTAGTGATTACATAGCTAAGGTTTATATTTCTCATTTTATTATATATTCAGAGCTTTAATTACTGAATCAGCCAAGTGTCCAGGTAGAAATTTATCATACCTTTCACTTTTAATGAAGCGTAAGCCCGCCTCTATGTATTTATTGTACCCTTCCTCTTTCATGTTTGTAAGAAACCTTGCCAATTCTTCGTCATTTTTGAAATGTCTTCTGTCTATAAATGTGTCTCTATCTACATATTCCTCTATGTTAGGAGCTCCTAGATATATCGGAACTGTTCCAGCATTCATAGCGTCAAAAATTTTTTCAGTTATATAACCATTTGCATCTCCATTGTTTTCATAACAGAGGCAGAATTTGTAACGGGAAAAGGTTCCAAGTTTGTCTTCGGCTATACCCCTATACGTTTTACGTTTTTTTACAAGGAATGGAAAAAGTCTCTGTAACCTAGTAACCGCTTTATCCCATCTAAGGCCGTATAAATCAAAATCATTTGGGTAACCAGATTCAAAGTAATTAATAGATTTTCTTCTGATTGAATATAGTTCATGTTTATAAGTAGAGTATCTATTTATAGACATATTAACCAGTAATTTTTTCTGGGAAAAAGGAACGCTATCTGGTCTCTTGTCTCTTGGAGGAATTGGCAAAAAATACTTAAAAAATTTGTCATGGTCCACCAGGTTATCGTCCCAAGTCAGTATTTTGTCAAATTTTTTCCATAATGATTCCACAAAGTTTTGCTCATAAACAGAACGACCTTCCCAGATAATAAAAAGCATTCTATCTCTCATGCCGGCTTCTATTCCTTCTTTATATAATTGCCTCGTTGGATAAAATGAATCAACTTTTTGTCCAAGCAGTCTTTTAAGTTGCCATTTCAATCTTTTGGCAAATGGAGGCCTTTCTCCTAGTGTAACCGCGTCCATAAAGATAATTCTTGAGCAGTCTTTAACAGGATTATCATCAGCTGTGACTAAATCGTATCCTAAATTAGCCAGACGGCTCTTTACTTCGCGCCATGGAGCCAGCATGTTATTCTCATCTTTGTCATTAAAAAAAGCGTTATTTGCAAAAACAGGACTAGACAATTGTATGAGAATTTTTTTCATTATATTTCTTTATGAACTATTCTATAATGGTCGCCAGACAATTAATGAATGCCCGTCTACAAACATGCTTCCAGAATTTGTCCTTTGAGTGTTTATTATTTTCACCCTTCCCTTTGTTTCCAGTTCTTTTAGATAATCGACATAACCATTCAAATACTTTCTTTTTTTGAAATATTCTATGGAAAGATAATCCGGTAGATGAGTTGAGTCTAAGGTCTCCGCCATTGGCTCAATATTGACCACTATTTTAGGTCTATTTTTTAATATATAATCAATGAATTTTTTGTAATTATCATCCGTCTGCTCTAAGCTGGCCATAGTCAGTATTCCGGATTTTGGAGACAATTTAAATTTAAAGTCAGGATTAAAATAATCAAACTGTTTTGCAAACATTTTTTTATCCCCGTGTTTTAGAGCTATTTGTTTTACTGTTTCTTGTGATGAAGCTACCCAGTCCAAACCCCATATGTCGGCTTTTGGATTTATTTGTCGTATTTTTATAAGGTTATGCCCAGGACCACAGCCGAATTCAAATATATTTTCAACATTTTTTAAGTATTTATCTACTGCGAAGTAGACGATAATACTTATCATATTTGCCTCAAAATTTGACGAGACTGCTTTAACGAAGTCCCCATTTACTCTGACAATATCGTATTTGCCATAATATTTTGGCACAAGACCTTTGTCATCTTTGGTTTTTGAGTAGAGATCAAAATTTTCCTTCCAACCTTTTTCCCACTGGTCAAAGCGATGTTTCCCAGAGAAGGGGATAGAGTCGTCTAAAAGCACAGAGACTATTTTTAAAATGACCTCGTCTCTTTTTTTACTGTTTATGGGAGAATAAACCAGTTTTGCTTCTATGATTTTTTTTGCCACAAAATTTGAAATCTTGCTTCCTAGCATGTTCCCAAACTCTTTCGGTCCTATTTTTTTCAGTATATCGACCATATTTTGTTTCAACAGCATTAACGCTCTCCTTTTTCTTATCTACGAGGAGTGATGGCTACGTTTGACTGGCAGATTTTGTGCCATTCATCCAACGGCATGTTTAGAAGTTCCACGAAGTTTGAACTTTGTAAATTTTTCAAATTTTTTTGCATCCAGTCGGCTACCTTTTTAATGCTTTTCTCGTAGGAGATATTTGGTTTAAAATCAAATTCTTTATTGAATTTGGAGCAGTCTATCTGGAGATTTCGGAGGTTACCCATGTCTGGCGCCAGACCGACATCGCATTTTAAGACATTTTGTATTCCTTTTGCAAACTGGCCTTTACTCAAGTTATGATGACCAATGTTATAAATCAAATCTTTCCAATTGCCTTTTTCTATAACTTTGAAATAGCCCATGACAAGTTCATCAATATCCATAGCCGCTCGATAAGCATTGAGCTCTGATATACGTATCATATTGTGAGCCACAGCCATGTATGTAAAATGGTTTGGTAGAAGTTCAATGCGAAGACGCGGGGAAAGGCCAAAAACAGTTGCAGGTCTGAAAACGATTATTTTAAAGTTTGGATTTTTCTTTACTTTGTTTTTTATACACTCTTCCATTTTCAGTTTGAAGGTGCAGTAATAATCTGTCGGTTTTGGAAGAAGATCTTTTTCTGTCATCAATTTATTATCTTTTTGTACACCGTAAACACTGGAAGAGGAGTTGTATAAAACTTTAATATTTAATTTCTGGCAAATATCCATAACTTTCTTTGAAGCTGTATAGTTTATGTCTTCTGTCAGCGCGGGGTGATGGTTGCAAGCATAAACACTGGAGAGTTCTCCAAGATGCAGTACATATGTAGGTTTGAATTCTTCTATTGATTTTGTAAGGAGTTCTGTATTTCTAGTATCACCGACAATAAATTTCAATTCAGTCTTTTTTGTATCTACCGCCCTGATTTCCTTCATCATTCGCACTCGGTTCTGCTCGTACATTAAAGAATCATACAGGCAGACATCATGTCCCTTTTTCAGTGCTTCCCTCCCAAAAACCGAGCCAATGTAGCCCATTCCGCCTGTAATAAAAAATCTTTCTTTCCTATTTTTTTGCATTCAAAAATCCTAGCATATTTTATTTAATTTTACTAATTTACTAATGTTTAAACTTATTAAAACACTTATGTTGATTTTATAGACATACATTAATTTTGTACGACCGTGAGAGTTTAGTGTATTTTATTATATGAAAAATCAGTACGTTCATAACTGCTTATACAATTCTTTCTGCCATTCGATAGTTCTGCGAAGGCCGTTTTTGAGAGAGACAAAATCTTTTTTGCCGAATTCTTTTGTAACTTTTTGCAAATCTAAACGGACATCTTCTGGGGCTGAAGCTAGAGCTCGTTTTTTCAATTTTGGAATAATGACTGGCACTTTTGTTATTTTTCCTATGAGTTTTGCCAGTTTAGCTATTGTAGTTCTGGAAATTCCGCCGACATTGTAAATATTTTCCTTGCCGTGGAGCAAAATATTCCACATCATTTGGGTTGCGTCTGTTATGTAGCAATATGTTCGCAAGGCCTCTCCAGCGTCCATCAATTCTATTTTTCTCTCTGTAAGTGCCCGCCCGATGAATCCGTTTATGGCTCTTTTGTCATCAGTTTTTGTGCCTGGACCATAGGCAAGCGAGAGGCGAGCTGATTTTGCATCAATTCCCTGGTTTCTAGCGGAAAAAACAATAGCTTCGCCACAACGTTTGCTTTCTATGTAGCATGAGCGTGGATGGTCTGTATTTGTTGTGCCTATCTGGTTTTCTCTATGGGGAGGATTTGAGAGTCCGCTGTAGACTTCGCTTGAGCTTATGAAAAGAAATTTGCCTTTTGGTTTCAGTTTTTCCAAAAGTTTTATGGTGACTGTGGTGTTTAATTTGGTAGTTTTTATTGGGTTAGCCATGAATTTTCCAGGTTGGCCGTAACCACTGGCATGTATAATAATATCTGCTTCCGGTAATTTATTTGTAAAAGCATCGTCGCATAAGTCTCCTCGCATGACAGTTGTTTTTAAACTATCCGTTATTTCTTGCCAATGTTTTTCTGGGTTACTCTGGCAAACAGCGTAAATTTTCTTCGGATAATTTTTTTGTGACACATTTGAGAGTCCCGCTAAAAGATATGTACCGACAAGTCCAGAAGCACCAGTAATCAAAACAGTTTTGTTTTTTAATTCAAGAAAATCTATTCCTTTTGTGGAATTTTTTGCATCATCTATTATAATTTGTGCTAATTTATCCATAATATACGAAATAACGAATTAAAACACGAATTAATAACGAATATACGAAAAAAACTACATATTATCAATACGTATTATTCTTTTTTCGTATTATTCGTAGCCATTCGTGTTTTCATTCGTTACTTCGTATTAGTTTTTTTACTCTTTTTTCAATTTCTTTTTCTGTAAACCCAATATATTCATCGTGTTCTTCCATTTTACCGTAATTTGTCAGAAATTCATGAGGTATTCCTAGAAGGTCTATTTTCAGAGGATTCTTTGAAGAATTAATTATATTGGAGGTAATAGCGCCACTATAATATGGTTCACATATTAAAACTTTATTTCCAACGATATTTTTCCTGACTGTTTCAGTATCAAATGGTCGCAGTGTTGTTAGATATATTACGGTTACATCTAGATTTAGAGTAGCCGAAATAACTTTATCCAAAAGCGGACCGACAGCTATAACTGTTGCCAGTTTTCCTTTCTTTATAACATTAGCTTTGCCAAATTTTACCTTTACTTCAGTTTGATTTTTTCTCTCGCTCAATCTGAAATATGTTATATTGCCATTGTTGTATGATTCTTTGAATAATGTGTCAAATTCTTCTGCCGTTCCAGGCACAACTATTTCCATGCCGGGGATATTTATTAATATGTTTACATCAGCAGGGCAGTGATGAGTGCATCCTAAAGAGGCATAATCATATGATGCGCCAACACTGACTAGATTTCCACCCAGTTTTTGATAGCCGAAATCATTTTTGATTTGTTCAAAACATCTTTCGGTTATAAACGGGGCAATAGTGTGTATAATAGGAATAAGGCCAGTCATGCTCAAACCGGAGGCGACGCTAATAGTGGATTGCTCTAGGATTCCTATGTTATATACACGTGTGGGGTAAAGTTTAAAAGATTCTCTAAATCCAAAAACTCCTATATCTCCAAGAAGAAGAACAACTTTTTCGTTTTTGCCCAATATTTCTTCTACGGTTTTTACAAATTGTTTTCTCACGATATTTATTTAATTTAATTCTTTCATTATCAGTTCAAATTCTTCTTTGTTCGGAGACTTGCGATGCCATGCCGGATTGTCTTTCATCATGGAAACTCCATGGCCTTTTATGGTGTTAGCTATAACAGCCAGAGGATGTTTGGGATGCTTTGTTCTTAAGGATTTTTCTATTTCTTTATGATTGTGCCCGTCTACAGTAGAGACTTTCCAGCCAAAAGATTCAAATTTATCTTTCATGCTATCTATAGATAAGGCCCGGTCTGTGGAATGGTTGTGGTCAATAATACAACATAGGTTATCTAATTTATGATGAGAAGAAAGGAGGGCTGATTCCCAAACTGTTCCTTCATTGGCCTCTCCATCACCGATGAGTACAAATACTTTTTGTTTTTTATTTTGAATTTTTAAGCCAAGGGCAATACCCACAGCTATTGGCATGCCATGTCCCAAAGACCCCGTTGATGATTCAATACCAACCTTGGTATTTTTCATTGGATGTCCACCAAGAATGCTGTTGTATTTGCTGAAACTTTCCAATGTTTTTGTGTCAAAAAAACCTTTTTCATGAAGAATGGCATATAGACCAAGCGATGCCTGACCCTTACTCAAAATGAAAATATCTCGCTCTGGATGCTGTGGTTTATTTGGGAATATTGAAAGAATTTTTTCATATAGAACCCACAAGATATCCATGATTGAAAAAGCGCTTGCAATATGGTGGTCTTCTCCTGATTTTGAAGCTATCTCAATTACCTTTCTTTTTAGGTTTTTTATCGTTTTTTCAGCCACTGTAACTCTATTTTTAGCATTTTTCATGAGTCTAAACTATCACAATTTGCTCTTTTATACAACAAAAATAGCACATACGAAGTAACGAATTAAAACACGAATAGCTACGAATAATACGAATTTAATTCGTACATTCGTTATCAATTCGTAGATCTATTCGTTAATTCGTATGGTTTTGTAGTCCAAGATGGTTGATATTTTACCCCAATAGTTGTCGCCAGATATTGGCTCTCTCGAACTATTCTCGTTTGTGATTTCTATACTAATATCAATGACTTGGTCAATCATATTTGTTAAGTGTTTCAGGTCTATATTAAGAAAAAGCATACCGACTTGAAACAAGTATGCCGGTATTTCCACACGGGTTTTATAAGTACCAACATCATAGTTTTTATATACCCCTGTTTTATCACCTTCAGTCGAAACAAGTATTATTTCTCCGTGATAGTAGAAGTGTAAGAAAATCATTTTCTGTTCCAATTTTTCTTTGATATCCAATTCAATCTCAATAAAAAATTTTTCACTAACCGGTATTCTTACTCTCGGCTCGTTATTTTTATCCAAAATAGTAACTTTTTTTATTTGACCTTGAAGATTACTTTTTTCTTTGAATTCGACTATAGAGTTTAAAGATGACTCAACATTCAAATAATAATTTATTACATCTGATGTTTCGCCGACTTTTATTATTTTGCCTTTTTTCAGTAAAATTGTCTTAGTGCAAAGTCTCTCAATAGCATCTAAGTTGTGACTAACAAATATGATTGTTCGTCCATCGGATTTTGTTATGTCATTCATTTTTCCGAGACATTTTTTCTGGAATTCAGCATCTCCAACCGCCAATACTTCATCAACTATTAAAATGTCCGGTTCCATATGGGCGGCAACAGAGAAGGCAAGACGGACATACATACCACTAGAGTAATGTTTGACTGGAGTGTCTAGAAATTTACCGATACCGGAAAATTCCACAATCTCATTAAATTTTCTAGCAGTTTGTTTGCGCGTCATGCCAAGTATGGCGCCGTTTAGGAAAATATTTTCTCGCCCAGTCAGTTCTGGGTGAAATCCAGTGCCGACTTCTAGGAGCGAACCAACACTTCCACTAATTTTTATCTCTCCTGTTGTAGGTGGAGTAATTTGAGAAAGAATTTTCAGGAGTGTGCTTTTGCCGGCACCATTTGGTCCAATAATTCCGATAATTTCGCCCCTTTTTACATTAAAACTTACATTATCTAGGGCCCAAAACTCTTCTTTTTGATCTTTGCCAATAACCTGTTTAATTTTGGATTTTAAGGATTTAATAGGGGATTTAACAGTTTCCATTATAACTTCACGCAAAGTAACATAACCACCACCTTGATGGTTGATATTATATTTTTTACCTATATTTTTTATTTCTATAGCAGGTTTTGTGGAGTTCATAAAGTTCATAAAGTACTAAGTTCTTAAAGTTTGTATAAGATTAAAAATAGTCATAGGGTTTTTTGTTTTAAGATAGCTTCTATTTTTTGAGTTCCCTCTAACCAGTTTCCGAAGATACCTTTCGTTTTTCTTTTTGAATGTTGTACTTTGCTTTCGGCATTCATTCTAAACTTTATTTTATTTCTTATGGAAAACGACCAGTCAATGTCCTCGCCTTCACCCCAACGCAGATTTTCATTCATTGGATGCTCCAGAAAAAAATCTCTATTAACTGCAAAGTAGTTTCCTCCAATAGTTTGGTACTCTGTGCACTCATGGTTATATGGCAAGAGTGATTGACCTATCCCAGGGTAGTCCCAAGTGACCCAATCTCTGTGACGATTGCCATCTATATCCAAGACGACATTGGTGCAAACACTAAAGTCCCCAAACTTATCATATCCTTTTTTCCAACCCGGCTGGAAGACCAAATAATCATGACTGAGCACAACCTTATCATATTTTGCTTGTTTCGCCCCAAAGTTTTTCTTTCTGGCTACAGCTCCTGGTACGGTCCAAAGAGACAACTCCTTGTATGGCACATGCATAATTATAATATCCTTTTCAATATAAGACAGGTCAAGTTTTGGCGGGCCAACCACGATTATTTCATAATCTGTGCCACAGAGTTCGTTGTATGCAGATTTAATAAAAAGCTCCAGTGATGACTTGTTGTTTCCATCGGTTATGACTACTACTGACCAACCAGTTATAGCTCTAGAAGGAGTTTTTGGAACAGGGTTCCATATTGTCTCGTATCTATCGGCAATATAGCGCAGTGGCTTGCCAAATATTCCCTTGAATATTTTATAGATGTTAGGAGTAATATATTTTTTATACTTTGGTCTAGACATATCTTGACTAATATACTGTTTATATTTCTATTTGTCCAACAAGATATGCTCTATTTTTTTAGTTCCTTCCAACCAGATTCCAGAAATACCTCTTTTATATTTTGAAATCTCTTTGGAAAATTGTACTTTACTTTCGGTATTAATTCTAAATTTTATTTTTTTTCGTATAGAGAGTGACCAATCAACATCTTCGCCTTCACCCCAACGCAGATTTTCGTTTATTGGATTTTCAAGAAAAAAATCCCGTTTGACCACAAAATAATTTCCAACTATAATTTGATACTGCGTAAATTCCTCTGTATAAGGCAAAAGTCCCATGCCTACTCCGGGATAATCCCAAACAACCCAGTCTTTCTGACGCTCACCCTCTTGGTCCAAGACGACATTGGTGCAAACGGTAAAATCTCCAAATTTGTCATATCCTTTTTTCCAACCTGGCAAAAAATAGAGATAATCATGACTAATCACAACTTTATCATATTTTGCTTGTTTTACCCCAAAATTTTTCTTCTTGCTGATAGCTCCTGATATGGTGGAAATGTGTAACTCTCTGTACGGCACATGCACGAGTCTTATTTTTTTTGGAATATAAGACAGATCAAGTTTTGGTGGGCCAACTACTATGATTTCATAATCCGTGTTTTGTAGTTCATGATAGGCGGAAATGATAAACCGTTCCAGAAATTCTTTATTTTGCCCAGTTGTTATAACCAAGATTGACCAACCAGATTTTGCAGGTTGTGTGGTGTTTGAAACAAGGTTTAACCTTGTCTCGTAAGTATCGGCAACATACCGTAGTAGTTTGCCAAATATTTTATTAAATATCCTAAGTATTTTAGCTCTAGTTTCCACACCAAGATATTCTCTATATTTTAATTTGTCCATTATCAAGTTTTTGCATAAATAAATTCAAATCTTCTGGTGTGCCCAAGCCATGCATTGATTCTGCGCCAATATCATGAGTGTATATATTTTTGCCAGTAATTATCAGTTCGTTGAACACAGGACAGACATAGAATTCATTGTTGTGTCTAATATTTTTATGAATCATAGATTGTGCTCCAGAGACAAAATCTTTTCCTTTTTTAAAATAATAAATACCGACAGTGGCATTGTCAGATATAACCCTTTTTTCGGCTGTTTCCAGAACCCTACCTTTTTCGTTTGTCCGAGCGTAACTCCATTTCGGGTGGCTTGACCTAAATGTCATGATAACCCCATCTGACTTAGAATTACGACTTTTACTTATAAAATCATCAATTTTTATATCAATATATTGGTCAGAATTTGCTATGAGCAAGTCATTGTCATTGTTTATGTAATTAGAGGCAAGCAAAACTGTACAAGCTGCTCCTTCTGTAATCCCGTTGATCTGTATTAACTCAAATTGATTATTCGTTGCCCGTTTTAGTACATTGTAAATATCATATTTTTCACAATGTTCTTTTTGGGCAATAAAAATAAAACGATGGTTATGTATCGACCTAAGATTATTAATGACAACTTCAATCATGGTTTTATCTTTTATACCTATAAGAGGTTTTGGAAATGTATAACCAGCTTCCATAAAACGAGAGCCCTTTCCAGCCATTGGTATAACGATATTGATTTTTCTATACGGTTCTTTTGTAGGTTTTTTAATCGTCTTTTTCATATATATTATACGAAGTAACGAATGGACCTACGAATTGATGACGAATGTACGAATTAAATTCGTATTATTCGTAGCTATTCGTGTTTTAATTCGTTATTTCGTATGTGTTATTTCGTATTCAGTATACATTTTTATTATCTTTTTGAAAGTGCTAGAATCTTTCTATGCATATTCTCACTCACCGCGGGCTAGACCCTGCAAGACAGCCATATTTCAGAGAGAGTTCGCGAGAAGCTTTTGAAGACCAACTCAAAAGGGGATATGGACTTGAGTTTGACCTTCAATTTGTAAATGACCAGACGGTTATTAGTCACCACTCACATGTAGATTTATCTAGTCCTGACTTGATCAGTTTCTCTGACTTACTTAGTCTGATTATGAATTCAAAATCACCACTTTCAGCTTTGCATTTGAAACACACATGGCAAAAGTCAGAGTATTTAGATAAATTTCTTATTGAAATGGAAAAGGTCGATACAGAACGACTAATAGTTTTTGATGTAAAAATAGAAACTGCAAAATATTTGAAAGAAAGAAATCCGAAACTTCATCTCGCATCGTCGGTTTCCCACCAGTACGATATAGAACGATATAATGGAGTAGTGGGAGGAACCCTCATCACGATTGAGGAAGCTATAGAAAATAAAGATTTATTTGACTGGGTTTGGCTTGATGAATGGGATTTGACCGACAAAGACGGAGGTGTGAAAAGTCTATACAACAAAGAAAATTTTGAACTTCTGCGAAAAAATAATCTTAAAATCGCTCTTGTTACGCCAGAGCTTCACGCTACATCACCAGGACTTTTGGGTGGAGAGTCTCACCAAGATGCAAAAGATCATCAAACTTTGGTAAAGCGTTTGCATGAAATTATCACCCTAAAACCCGATGCTATTTGTACTGATTGGCCAGATTTGGTCACAAGTCTATAACAAGGTTAAACCTTGTTATATTCGTTGCTTCTTACGTTTATGTCAGGGATGATTTTAACAGTGGCAAATCAATAGGGTATTCTATGTTCAGGTTTTTACCTTTTTCTCCAGAGAGTTTAACAGCTCTTTTTATGATGTAGACCGACTGCTGACTTCCGAAATCACGCAAGATGAAATTTATAAACTTTAGAGCCTCCTCACTTTTGAAGTTGCTAATTACATAAGTCAGACATTTTTGCAGAGTATAAAAATTATCTGTGCCAGAAAAGAAAGCATAGAGGTAAAAAAGATTAGCGTCTGTTTTTCTTTCCATGCGTTGGGCCCATAGCGCCAAAACAAAACCAAGTCGTTTTAATTCGTCTGAAGAAAGATTCCAACTTTTAATATTTAGACGAACATTTTCAACCAAACCGTCCATAGTTTTTTCCATAATCGCTTCTTCTTTGGTTTGTGTTTGGATTTCCTTAAAGATCTTTATTATTTTTTGAGCAAGGTCTCGCGGAATTATTTTGTTTTCTATGGCAGTATAGTTTTCTATTTCTTCAGTTGTTAATGTAGTTTCGGACATCATTGCCGAACTGGTAAAACGAGCAGTGATAGAAACTTTAGTTTGACCACTACGGTTCAGTAATCCCGCATGGTTTGTTTCACCGTGCCATACAAAAAACTCTCCTAGGCGTATGTCCGGTTTAAATATTTTTTTAGTTGAAAGAATTAATTTGTCTATAAATTTCAGCTTGGCTCGTAACTTTCTTAAAATAAAAGAATTCTTATAATGAGTTTTTTCAATAATTGAAATTGGCTGATGAAAACAATCATTGAGAGGAGTCCATGTTGTATAAAAATCCTTTATATAATCGTAACCATCTTTGTGTGTTGTGCCACTTTCGGAAGTGTCTAGTGGAAAATGAATTATCGGGTAGGGAAGTGTAAGATATTTTATCTTTGAAGAAAGTCCAAAAGTTTCTGAGAGTTTTCTCCATACCGCCTGTAATAATAAATGACTAAATGGGTCATAGCGTAGGAAAGCTCGGGCAATTCCTTTTGCCAATTCAATATATTCAATTTTTTCACTTTCAAAACCTTCAAATGAAACATTGAATGCCCTCTCCACTTCCTGACAGGAAATTTGGAGGTACTCGTCTTTCTTCTTGACAAGTTTCTCCATTATTTCTCTCGGTAAATTGTGTGGTGCCAATGCCCAACCGCTTTCTTCTAGGTTTTTATCCATAAGGATTATATTATACAGAAACTTCTTATTTATCTAGTATATCCAAGAAAAGAGACAGGTGCACATCATCAACACCGCGAACTTCTATGACGCGTGCGCCGGAAGCTTTTGCCGAAGCGATGCCAGCTGGAGCGTCTTCCACAATAATGGTCTCGGACGGTTTTACCTTCAGTCGTTTGAAAGCTTCTAGATAAATCTGCGGATGTGGCTTGGGATTTTCCACTTCATCATTACCCAAAATCAAATCAAAATGGTCAAAAAGATGGGCCGATTTTAGCATCAAGTGAAGTGTTTCCTGAATTGAGTTTGAACAACAGCCCAAGAGTAGATTTCGAGATTTCAGATGATTCAAAAGAATTATTTTTGAGTAGTCAGGCACACAGTAAAGCGGGATTAATTCTTTGGTATATTTTTGTTTGACATCGTTTATAAATTCCCCTAGTCCTGGAGGCAACCTGCCTTGTTTCTCCAGTTCTTCCAGTTTCTTGCGACTGGGCAAGCCGTTAAAGTAAGTGTCGTGTTCTTCGCGCCCTATTTCCACACCAAAAAGTCGCAAAGCCTTATTCAAAGCTTCATAATGCCCGTCCGGCATATTGACCAGCACTCCATCAAGGTCAAATAAAATTGCTTTAATCATATATACGAAATAACGAATTAAAACACGAATTGATAACGAATATACGAAAAAATTTACACATTATCAATACGTATTATTCTTTTTGGTTGTAAATGAGATTCTTGAAAATTAACTAAAATTCCCAATCGTTTTTTTGTTTGCTGAAGATAGTTTTGTATTTGCCTGAAGTTATCCTGTGGCATCTCTTTAACTGTCTTTAATTCCAATACTATCTTATTCTCTATCAAGAAATCTACAATATTACCGCTTCCGCCAATATCAAACTCTCTTTCACAGATAACCCCATTTTCTTTTAAGGCTTTTTCAATATAATCACCGTATTGTTTTTCTCTAGCGTACATACCCAACTCTTTATGTGCATTAAAAAGTATACCAACAATTTGATATGACAGTTCAGGATAAATTACCTTAACACTAACGGTATGTTTCTTATTCGTATTATTCGTAGCCATTCGTGTTTTCATTCGTTATTTCGTATTACACTATGTCAGCAAAATATCTCTCTGTTTTTTTGAAGAAATATATGCCAAATATCATCAAGACCAATGTTCCAACAAGTGAAATGCTTATAAGAAGCCAGTTTATGGGTGTTGTGCCGAGAACTGCAGCACGAGCATTTTGGATGACGCCCATCATAGGGTTTATAGCAAGAACCCAAGAGTATTTTCCAGCGATTGATGCTGGGTATATAACTGGTGTTACATAAAGCATTATTTGCATAAGAAATGGCAGGGCGTATCTGACATCACGATATTTGATATTGATTGAGCATAGGAAAAGTCCCAATCCAACAGAAGTCATAAAGGTAATTAAAAGCAAGAGGGGTAATATAAAAAGTCCTCCAAGGTGCGGGATGTATCCATAATAAAACATAAGAATCACAAGCATGATTGTGCCGATTGAAAAATCTATGAGCTTTGTGGCAACTGAAGCAATAGGTAAAATCAGTCTAGGAAAATAAACTTTTGTGATAATTGATTGATTTGCCAGAAGTGTGTTGCTGGTGTCTCCCAGCGCGCTTGAGAAAAAATTCCAAAATAGCAATCCGACATAAACAAAGATGGGGTATGGAACTCCGTCAGAGGGCATTTTAGCAAGTCCGCCAAAAAATATAGAAAAAACTACCATAGTGACGAATGGCTGTATAAGCGCCCAAAGAACACCGATACTAGTTTGTTTATAGCGAACCTTGAGGTCTCGCCAAACGAAGAAATATAAGAGTTCTTTATATCGCCACACTTCTCTGACATCCTCTAAACTAAAAGTTTTTTTTGGACGTATGACGGTTTCTTTGACAAAAGCGGATTGATTCATGTTTAGATTTATTATAACAGATTAGTTCTTTTTTACTTTATCTATATTTTTTAAAAACCATGCATAAGTCTGGACAAGGCCATCTTCAAGAGATGTTTTATATTTCCAACCAAGATTATTTATTTTACTTACATCCAACAGTTTTCGGAGAGGTCCATCCGGTTTTGACGTATTCCAAGAAATTTTTCCCTTAAAACCCACTATTTTTTGTATTTTTTCTGCCAATTTTTTTATTGAAACATCTTTACCCGTGCCAACATTTATAATTTCATTTTCATTATATTTGTCCATCAAAAATATGCAGGCATCTGCCAGGTCATCTGCCTCTAGAAATTCTCTTTTGGCACGACCAGTTCCCCACAAAGAAACCTCTTTTAAACCACCTTCTTTGGCTTCGTGGAATTTTCTAATGAGCGCTGGAAGAACATGGGAATTGAGAAGATCGAAGTTATCATTTGGTCCATAAAGATTGGTTGGCATTAAACTTATGAAGTTTGTCCCAAATTGCTTATTATAAGATTGACACATGATTATTCCTGAAATCTTGGCAATAGCATAGGCCGTGTTAGTAGGTTCTAGTTTGCCACTAAGCAGGTACTCCTCTTTTATTGGTTGAGGCGCTTGCCTAGGGTATATGCAAGAACTGCCGAGAAAGAGAAGTTTTTTGGTTTTTGCGATGTATGCATTGTGTATGATGTTCGTTTGTATCTTTAAATTTTTGTATATAAAGTCTGCTGGATAGGTTTTATTTGCCATGATACCTCCAACTTTTGCGGCAGCCACAAAAACATATTCAGGTTTTACTCTGACAAAAAACTTCCTTACTGCCAGAGAATCAGTCAAATCCAAATCCTTGTGGTTTTTAGTGACTATATTTTTATAACCCTCTTTTTGCAGTTTTCGCATTATTGCAGAGCCGACCAATCCTCTATGACCAGCCACATATATTTTTGAATTTTTTTTCATATTTTTTTACTTTCTTCCTTAAAATCGTGCTCAACCATTATTTTTACCAGTTCTTTGAATTTAACCTTAGGTTTCCATCCCAATTTCTTTTTGGCTTTGGAATAGTCACCTAAAAGTATATCAACTTCTGCGGGGCGGAAATAAAGAGGGTCAATCTCCACCACCACTTTGCCTGTTTTTTTATCAATACCTTTTTCTTTTGTTAATTTTCCTTTCCATATAATATTCATGCCGAGCACTTTTGCTGTTTCTTCTACGAATTCTCGCACAGTATGAGTTTCTCCTGTGGCAAGGATGAAATCATCTGGCTCTTTGTGTTGGAGCATACGCCACATACCCTCCACATAGTCTTTTGCATAGCCCCAGTCGCGTTTTGCGTCCAAGTTGCCGAGATATAGCTTTTCATCCAAGCCAAGTTTCACTCTGGATAGTCCGCGAGTGATTTTTCTAGTGACAAATGTTTCACCTCGGCGAGGGGACTCATGATTAAAAAGGATTCCATTGACAGCAAATAGATTATAACTTTCTCTGTAATTTTTTGTAATCCAATAGGCATAGACTTTGGCGCATCCATATGGAGAGCGTGGATAAAATGGGGTAGTTTCTTTTTGTGGAATTTCTTCTGCTTTACCGAACATTTCTGAAGAGGACGCTTGATAAAATTTTGGGGGTTTTTTCATGTGTCGTATTGTTTCAAGCAAGCGAGTAACACCTAAAGCATCAATATCGCTGGTGTATTCAGGTGAATCAAAACTGACTCTGACATGGCTTTGCGCTCCTATATTATATATTTCGTCAGGTTCTATAGAATGTATAATATTGGATATACTTCCATAATCTGATAAATCTCCATAATGAAGAAATATTTTAGTGCCTTTTTCGTGGCGGTCTTTATAGAGGTGGTCTATTCTAGCGGTATTAAAACTTGATGAACGCCTAATAATCCCGTGGACTTCGTAGCCCTTTTCTAGTAGTAATTCAGCCAGATATGACCCATCTTGTCCGGTAATGCCTGTAATCAAAGCTTTTTTCATATATACGAAGTAACGAATTAAAACACGAATGGCTACGAATAATAATTGGATAATATCAGACATACAGGTTTTTTTCTAGTCCAGACATTCCTTCGTTGGTATTTTAAAGATTCGTTTGGTATACTCCATATCATGAAAACTACAAAATATATTTTGAAATGGAGCATAATCGTCGGATTATTTATAGTTCCATTTATTGCATTTATCGTGCCGAACAACATGTTTTTTCCTTTTATTGTAGGTAAGGGTTTTGCTTTCAGGATTCTTGTAGAGATTATATCAGGTCTGTTTCTAGTACTAGCGGTTACGGCGCCAGAGTATCGTCCAAAAATATCTTGGATTACAAAAACGGTCGTAAGCTTCGCTCTTGTTCTCTTAATAGCTGACCTGATGAGCGCAAATGTTTACAAAAGTCTCTGGAGTAACTATGAACGTATGGAGGGTTTTGTTTTGATTCTTCATTTGGCGCTCTACTATATTGTGGCCTCATCTCTTTTCAGAACCGAAAGAGACTGGCGTCAATTTTTAAATGTTTCCATTATGGCCAGTGTTATTATGTCTTTCTATGGCGCGCTTCAGCTTTTGGGAAAAATCGCCATAAACCAGGGCGGTGTGCGCGTTGACGGAACATTTGGCAACGCATCGTATTTTGCCGTCTATCTAGTTCTTCATATTTTTCTCTGTTTGTACATGTTATCAGATTTTTCCAAAACCAAGTGGCAGAAATGGGCATACGGACTGGTTGCTCTTTTTGAAACTTACATATTGTATTTCACTGCCACTCGCGGAGCCATTCTGGGTCTTATCGGAGGATTGCTTTTGTCGGCGGCGCTTATAGCCTGGAAAGAAAGAGAAAATCTAAAGTTGCGAAAAGTTGCCTACGGTGTTCTTGGCGCAACACTTATTTTTATTGCAGGATTTTGGGCTGTCAGTGGCACATCATTTGTCAAAAATAGTCCAGTTCTGTCCAGATTTTCTTCCTTGAGTTTTGAGGAGTTTCAAACTCAAGGGCGATATTTTATTTGGCCGATGGCTGTTAAAGGTGTTTTAGAGCGTCCTATTTTTGGTTGGGGACAAGAAAGCTTTAACTATGTTTTCAATAAATATTACGACCCTCAGCTATATGGTCAAGAGGAATGGTTTGACCGTACTCACAATGTTGTATTGGATTGGCTTATTGCAGCAGGCTTCGTCGGGTTTCTGTCATATGTCGCTATGTATATTGCTCTACTCTATTATGTTTGGAGAAAGAAAAGCACCCTTAATATTTTGGCAAAAAGTATTTTCACCGGCATGTTCTTTGCTTCCATCTTTCACAATATATTTGTTTTTGATAATTTGATTAGCTACATATTATTCTTTTCCTTTATGGCATACATTCATGCCATAACAGTGGAAAAAGATAAACCAAGTGGAGTATTCTATACAGGTATTATTTCCAAAGATATATATCATTATGTCCTTCTGCCTGTTGTAATTACTCTTACTTTTGGCGGGCTTTATTTAATAAATGTTCCGGCAATTCTGGCAAATTACAAACTTATTTCTGCCATACAACCTCAAAAAGAAGGGCTGGAGAAAAATCTGGAATTGTTTAAACAAGTCTTTGGTCATAATTCTTTCGGTTCCACCGAAGCCGTGGAACAGCTTATCTCTATCACTTCTCAAATAGTTTCTTCTCCTCAAGTTCCGAACGAAATCAAACAAAAGTTCTATGATTTGGCAGAGCAAAAGATAGTGGAAAAAGTGGCAAGTACTCCTCGTGACGCTCGCTACCTTGTTTTTGCTGGCAATTTTTTTAATCGCTTTGGCAATTATGATGAAGCTATAAAATATTTAACTCGGGCACTGGTAGAGTCTCCAAAGAAACAGTCTATTTACTTTGAACTCGGCACATCTTACTTGGGTAAAGGAGATAGACAAAAGACTTTTGAGCTTTTCAAACAGGCCTATGATTTGAATCGAGACTCTATGGAGTCAAAAATTATTTATGCCGTTGGTGCAATTTATACAAAAAATATCAAAGTCCTAAATGAAATCATGGCACAAATAGATAAAAGTATAATCATTTCCGATAATCGTTTTCTGAAAGCTTATGCTGATATAGGGGACTATCCTACTGTTGTTTTGATACTTTCCGAACGCTTAGCCAAAGAGCCAACCAATGTACAGACCAAACTTTCTCTGGCATCGGCTTATGCAAGTTCTGGACAAAAACAAAAAGCTATTAGTTTAATTCGCGAGATTATGGTGGCAAATCCTGATTTCAAAACACAGGGAGAGCAATACATCAAAGAAATACAAGGATAATAATAATTTTCAGTAATATTTGCATTGTTTTGGTGATTATGGTATGATCCTACTGTGAGTGCGAAATACAGGATTGCGAAAGCAATAATGTAACGAGCTGGAACAATGAATATCAAAAGACTGCCTTTGGGCAGTTTTTTGTATTTTAAAGTACTTGAATATTTATATGTATTAATTGTATTATTAAGATGTATTGTTTCAAGGAATGGTTAGCGGTTTGCACTCACACATATTCGTTGGAGCTCGCTTCCGCTAACCATTCCTCGGCGCAAAAACTTTTCTGGCTGGTTTATTTATAAAATAAATTTTAAGATTTATTTTATTCTTCAAAAAAAAGTGTGGATAACTATTTTTTATTTAAAATAAAAAATAGTTATCCACACTTTTTTTTGAAATCAAATTTTTTTAAGTATATATGTACTATAATTATATCAGGTCGGAAACAAAATAATTTTTATAAAATTATTTCTTGCAAGTTTTAATTTAAAAAATAATTTCTGTGATTTGCTTTTCACGAAGCAAATAACAATAAATATCATGGCAGCAAAAAAGAAGAAAGCAAAGAAGAGACGAGCATAATTTTCTTTGTTTCTCAAAAAGTCCGTACCTTGAAAAAATGTGCGGATTTTTGTTTTATGTGTTAAAATCATTAAATTATGTGGATTGTAGATAAATTATTTGGCTCCGATTCTACAAGGGTTTTGAAGGAAATAAAGCCCATAGTTGAGAGGATAAACGCTCTAGAAGTGTCTATTTCTGCTTTAACTAACGAAGAGCTTAAGTCCAAAACGGAAGAGTTTAAAAAAAGAATTGTCCAAGGTCAGACCTTGGATGACATCTTACCCGAAGCGTTCGCAGTGGTGAGAGAAACTGCTAAACGCACTCTTGGCGAAAGACCTTTTGACGTGCAACTTATGGGAGGAATCATTTTACACCGTGGCTCTATTGCCGAGATGCGAACAGGAGAAGGTAAAACACTTGTTGCAACCATGCCTATTTATCTGAATGCGTTGACAGGGAAAGGTGTTCATTTGGTTACAGTCAACGATTATCTATCCAGATTGCATGGAGTTTTAATGGGCCAAATCTATTCTTTTCTTGGTCTTTCTGTTGGAATTATAAATCATGATGAATCTTTCTTGTATGATCCCACTCATACGGAGTTAGATAAAAAAAGAGATGAAACCGGTACTTTTAAGATTTTTAACGAATTCCTCCGTCCAGTTTCTCGGCGACAAGCTTATCAGGCAGATATCACATACGGTACAAATAACCAATTCGGTTTTGATTATTTGTATGACAACATTGAATATGAAGAAGGAAGACTTCGTCAAAGGGAATACAACTATGCAATTGTTGATGAAGTGGACTCTATTTTGATAGATGAAGCTCGTACACCACTTATTATTTCCGCACCGGCCGGAGATTCCGAGGATTTGTACCAGAAGTTTGCTGATATTGCCACAAAACTAGAAAAAGGCGAGCACTATACTGTAGATGAAAAGTTTAAAACCGTGTCCCTATCCGACTCTGGCATAAGTTTTGTGGAAAAAATTCTTGGGATTGATAATATCTACACCGAAAAAGGTGTCAAATTTGTCCATCATTTGGAAACTGCTGTCAGAGCAGCCGCCCTTTTTCATAAAGACAAGGAATATGTGATTAAGGACGGCGAAGTAATTATAGTAGATGAATTCACTGGTCGCCTTCAGCCCGGGAGGCGTTGGTCCGAGGGTCTGCATCAGGCCGTTGAAGCAAAAGAAAGGGTTCCAATCCAGAAAGAATCAAGAACATTTGCTTCTATTACTTTTCAAAATTATTTTCGGCTCTATAAAAAACTTTCTGGTATGACTGGTACGGCTACTACTTCTTCTGAAGAATTCTACAAAGTATATGGACTACATACTGTGACAGTTCCTACCAATAAACCCATAAACCGAAAAGACCACAACGACCTTATTTTTCAAACAGAACCAGGAAAGTTTAAAGCAATAAGTCAGGAAGTTAAAGCCAGACATTTGATTGGTCAGCCTGTTCTCATTGGTACTGTTTCAATTGAAAAAAACGAATTGCTTTCCGAATACTTGCGCGCCGAAGGTATTCCTCACGAAATACTAAATGCCAAAAACCACACCAGGGAAGGGGAAATAATTGCCCAAGCTGGAAGAAAAAGTGCCGTAACTATTGCTACAAACATGGCTGGTCGTGGAGTGGATGTAAAACTTGGTGGAAGTCCGGGAACACCCGAAGAATATGAAAAAGTAAAGTCTGTAGGTGGACTTTTTGTTCTTGGTACAGAACGTCATGATGCCAGGAGAATAGATAATCAGCTCCGTGGAAGATCAGGCAGGCAGGGCGACCCAGGAGAGACTCAGTTTTTTGTTTCACTTGACGATCATCTCATGCGAGTTTTTGGCGGGGACTCCATAAAAAACATGATGGGACGACTTGGTATAAAAGAAGATGAGCCGATCCAAAACAGAATGATTACCAATTCTCTGGAGAGTGCCCAGCAAAAAATAGAAGGATTCAATTTTGACACTCGTAAGCATGTACTGGAGTTTGACGATGTTTTAAACTTTCAAAGAAAGATAATGTACAGTCGTCGTCGAGAAATTCTGACTGGACCAGATGACGCCGTTAAAAGTTATGTTCTAGGACTTTACACAGAGGCAGAAGGTGAAAATGCCGCAGGCAAATTAACATTAGGCGAAGCTACGACAGAGCGAGCTACGACAGCGCTAGCTATGACAGCAACATTGCGCCGAGTTATTCTCCAAACCATAGATATGTTTTGGACAGAGCACTTGGAGACCATGGACTACATGAGGTCGTCAGTAAATTTGCGCGCCTATGGACAAAGAGATCCCCTAGTTGAATACAAGCGTGAAGGTCTCCAGCTTTTCAAAACCATGGAAATATCCATTGGTCAGGAAATTTTAAAACTTATTCTACAGATACAGGCAAGCGGAGTGGCTTCTACCGAACCTGTGAGACTTACTGAAACCAGAGAGGGGGCAGAAAGTCTTACAGCCGAAGGACAAATGGCTTCTCAAAGGGAAACTCCTCGAACTGCAGATGGAGAAAAGATAGGTAGAAATGACCCATGCTTCTGCGGCTCGGGCAAAAAGTATAAAAAATGCGGAGAATTGAACACAGAAGAACATAATCGTATAATGGCACAGAAAAACTTCCAATAAGTTTTTATCAAATGTACTATCTATGGAAATAAAATCGCAGTTTGACCATAAGGGAAAAACATATAAGATCACTTATATAGATGGTATACCTAAAATCGAGACAGATCCGAGTATTCTAGATGGTGTACATTCTTATTGTTTTTATAACAACAAACTCGTTATTGTTGGTCATGGAAAGGATAATAATTGGACACCACCAGGAGGAGCTATTGAAAAAGGAGAAACATACGAAGAAGCTTCCATAAGAGAAATCAAAGAAGAGTCAAATATGAAAGTTCTCCATCAAGAATGTATTGGTTATCAAGATGTTGAAATACCAGAAGAAAATAGAACAATAAGACAATTTAGAATGTTTTGTATAGTTGAACCCTATGGAGATTTTGAATCTGATCCTGACGGAGATATTTTAGAAATAAAATTGATTGATCCAAAAGACTACAAAAAATACATTAAATGGGCAGAAATAGGAGACCATCTTATGAAAAGAGCGTTGGAGATTCAAACATTCTTACAGAGGTCTCACCTCACATAAGTAAGATTAGTTTGTTCGTTCATTCTCAATTACCTGTTAGTACAAAACTCAACGATCGTTTCATTTTGTATTATTCGATATATTATTCTACTCTAATTATATAGATTGTGTATAAAAAACCACGATCGTTGAGTTTTATGCTATGATATGAATATGCGAAGTGGTATTGATTTCAAAAAAGCTATTTTAATGACAGTTGCTACCGCGGGGATTTTAGCTGTGGCGGTACTTGCGCCTAACGCGCTTCAGGTTCTGAAGCCGTTTTTGAAAAATAAGAAAAAATATAGTCTGAAATATTATTTGAATCAAAAAGCTCAGAAGCTTGTAGAAGATGGTTTGCTTAAAGTAGAAACTAAAAATAACAAACAGTACGTTTCATTAACCAAAGAAGGGGAACGTGTGCTCATGTACCATCAAATTAAAGAGAAAAAAAATTATCATTGGGACGGCAAGTGGCGTGTTGTTATTTTTGATGTATGGGAAAATAGTCGATACAAAAGAGATTTATTACGGAATGAAATAAAAGATTTTGGATTTGTTCAACTTCAGCGCAGTGTTTGGATTTATCCGTACGAATGTGCTGAATTTATTGAACTTTTAAAAACAGATTTATCTTTTGGTAAGAATATTAGGTACATGGTAGTAGAAAGTTTGGATTATGACCAGAATCTGCGAAAGATTTTTAATTTGTAACTATGCTATAAAACAAAGCGGTCGTTTCTTTTTATAGTATAATTAGTTTGAGTTAATTTTATATTTTTTTCATAATCTTATGTGAGATTTTTATATTTGTTTGAAATATGGTATTTTATAGTATATGAAAAAGTATTTATATGTCGCTATTGGTATATTGGTTATTGTGGGAGTGGTGTGGCTTATTGTCACTCCGGGAAAGCCGGGGAAGTACGATGACTTTGCCAAGTGTATAAAAGATGCAGAGGTGACATTTTACGGAGCTTTTTGGTGTAAGTATTGCCGGTCGCAGAAAGCCCTTTTCGGCAAGTCAGCCAAATATCTGCCATATGTAGAATGCTCAACTCCAGACAGCAGAGGTCAGTTACAGGTTTGTATAGATGCAGGCATAAAAATATATCCGACATGGCAGTTTGGCTCAAGTACCGCGGACCGCATTACTGATGTAATAGAACTAGTAGACCTTGCGGACAAAACAAGTTGTCAATTACCAGAATAAAATGATGCTGTTTATACAAACTTACATCACCTCTTTTGTAACTACTATTACCCTTATATCCCACATTGTATTTATTGTTGGGTTGTTACTTTTGATTGTCCACAAAAACTTTAGAACGTGGGTGTATGATTTTGTATATAAACAGGTTCTTCTCCTTTTGTTTTTGACTTCACTTTCTGCTGTGATAGGTAGCTTGGCATACTCAAATATTTTGGGATTTCCTCCGTGCGAGCTCTGCTGGATACAGCGCATATTTATGTATCCGCAAGTAATTCTTGTCTTTATGGCCATGATTAAGCGAGACAAAAATATAGTGGATTATCTTTTACCACTCTCCATCATCGGCGCTCTGGTTTCTCTCTATCAGTCACTAACAAGTTGGGGGTATTTCACCTCACTTCTGGGTTGCACTTCGGCAGGTGGAGCATGTTCCAAGGTATATGTCCTTGAGTACGGCTATATCACTATACCGTTTATGGCATTTACAGTCTTTGTCTATCTCATAGTAATCTCTATTATTTACTACAAAGCAAAAAAAGAAGTTCTAACTATATAAGCTAGGGAAGGAGAGCAGTATCATGCTCACAATGATGAGTACGCAAATTAATCTCCAGACGATTTGGATTGTTTTTTTGTTCTTTTTCTGGAATAACATGGTAGAATAGTTAAAAGTTCGTAAAGTTATAAAGTTCATAAAGTGAATTCATATTCAACTTTAAAAACTTTAAAAACTTTCAACTTTATAAACTCTAGTATGCTTGATTTCCAACAAAAACGCAAGGTACGGGCATTTCTTTACCACCCAGTGACACTGGTAACCCTTTTTATTATTGTTGTATTTTTTCTCCATTCTACATGGGTAGTCTATGAAAAAAAGCGTGAAAGTGAACAAAACAAAAATATATCTTTGGCCAATGTAAATCTACTTAGGGCACACGATGTAGAACTTTCTTCTCGGATTGACCGACTTAAAACGGACTCTGGTATAGAAGAAGAGATTCGGTCAAAATTTACCGTGGCAAAAAACAATGAAAATATGGTAATAGTAGTGGAAGAAAAAGAAACAAGTGCTTCCAGCACATCTCAAACAGGTGGATTTTGGCGAAAATTATCAGATTTCTTTTTTTGATAAGAGCTGGTATAATACTGAAACACTAAAAAATATGAAAGTAACTATTTATTCCACTCCAACCTGCCACTTTTGCAGTATGGCCAAAGAGTATTTCAAAGCAAATAGTATACCGTATGAGGAGTTTGATGTAGCTTCCAACATGGAAAAAAGGAAGGAAATGATGGAAAAATCCGGCCAGCTCGGCGTACCTGTCATTCTGGTTGGTGACAAAGTGGTCGTCGGTTTTGACAGACCGAAGTTAGCTCAGTTGCTTGATATAAAATAGAACAGTATTGTTCTTGTACAAAGTATAGGTTCTATTATATAATAGGACGGTGGATAAACCCAGATTAACTGAAAAAGAAATTCAAACTATAATTTCTCTAAGAAAAAGAGGTCATACTTTATCTGAAATAAGGAAGTCTGTACCAAAAGGAAAAAGTACTATTTCAAAGTACATTCAGGGCGTAGTTCCTTATAAGAAATTCGAAGCTGTTTTAGCTTCAAAACAAAATGGTTCAAGAACAAAACGACAAGCAGTTGCAGATTGGAAAACAGCTAGTAATTTTATTACTAATAAATTGGGTATAATTAATGAAAGAGATTTTATACTAATGGCTGGTATGCTTTACTGGGGAGAAGGAAGTAAAACATTTGATTTAGCTATAATTAACACAGACCCAGCTCTTTTACGAATATTCATTAAAGGATTATATGCAATGAATGTGCCGAAAGAATATATAAAAATAAGTCTCAGATTATTTGGGGATTTAGATGAAACAGAATCAATACATTTTTGGTTGAAGGAATTGAATTTAAATAGAAATCAGTTAGTTTCGATAAATTGGTTAAAAGGCAAAAAGAAAGGTAAATTGCTATACGGTATGTGTCGTTTGAGAGTCAAGCGTGGAGCATTGTATTTCAAACAACTTATCAGTATGATAAATCTGTTTAAGAAGCTGCCGTAGTTCAACGGATAGAACGAGGAGTTCCTAATTCCTAAATGCAAGTTCAATTCTTGCCGGTGGCACTAGTGTTTTGATTTTTTTGGTCGTTTTTGTTAGTATACACTCATGTCACCAGAAGAAAATGAGCTTTTGAGGAAAAATATTGCTCTTACGGAAGAGAATAATGACATGTTGCGTTCCATACAGCGTTCTATGCGTCTTGGGCGGGCTATGACTTTGATATACTGGCTCTTTATTATTGGAAGTGCTGTGGGAGCGTACTACCTTATCCAGCCATATGTAAATCAGATAACAGAGGCGTATGGAGGAGCAAAAAGCACCTTTGACGGCGGATTTTCCGGTTTTTTTGACAGTTTCAAAAAGCAATACGGACAATAAAATATGCCTAGGTAGCTCAGTTAGTTCAGAGCATTCGCCTGAAGAGCGAAGGGTCGACAGTGCAATTCTGTCCCTAGGCACCATGAGAAAAATAAAATTTTTTGTGCTTATAGTTGTGATAGTATACTTTGTAATCGGAATTGGATTGTATGTTTTAGATATTAACGCAAGGAAATCTTATACAATCTGTGGAATAGATGTTTATGCGGGTTGTTGGCAAGAGAGAAGCATATACGGCTTTTCAGATGAATCTAAAATTTTTGCGTCATACACTTTCTTGTGGCCTACAATAATAGAAATAAGATGAGCCGTTAGTTTATCAAATGGCAAGTTCTAAGTAGCGACGATGGTAGAAATAGGCAATTGTAGCAAGTGCCAGAAGAATCCATGCGAGGAGGGGGCCTGGAGTGTAAATATCGCTCATTTCCCAAAGACTTATCCAGCTCAAAGAAATGCTTCCGTTTACTGTGGCAACGCTTTCAATCAAATTTTTATCTTGTTTTTTCACTACTTCAAGATTTGATTGCCAATTTTTGAGCTGGCTATCAATATTAGCAAGTTTGTTTTGGTAGCTTTTATTTTCAGTTCCAAGTTGACCTTGTATAGTATTTTTTTCAGTTTGTAACTCCGCAATTCGGGTGCTTATTTCAGTTTTTCTCTGTTGGGTTGCTGTTTGGTTTTCAATTTCAAGGCGAGTTATTTCTGTATTTATTGCATTTATTTTAGATTGCAGGGAAGTTGCGGTACTATTGTGGCTATTTATCACTTGATTGCGTTCGCTCTTTAACCCAGTGATATATTTTTCTGTTTGTGTTTGCTCCGCTTCTATGGACTGTTTTTGTGGCAAAAGATTTTCTGTGCTTATCTGTTCAATATATAGTTTTTCTCCAAAAATATCTTTTATTTCCTGTCTGAATAGTTCAAGTTTATTTGCTGGCAAGGCGAAACCGATATATCCATAGCGTTCGGCGCTACTGGAACCGTCTATACGTCCACCAAATCCTCGCACAATAGTTTCAATGCGTGTTTTTGTGTTAGTAACATGGCGAGTGCGAAGAGTGGAATTGTAATGTGTTTTTAAAAATTCGCGTCCATCTGAAATAGGGGATTCTCCCGGATATCCGTATCTTGGATAGTAATCAGGCATGATTGAGTTTTTGGATTGCGCGCTAGATTCCATAGCATCACTGCTAGAAGTTGTATAGTTTGGAGTAATTAGGGTTTTTGTACTGTAATTAACTGAATTTCCCATAACGACCAAAATAGCCATAGTTGTAAAAGCAAAAGAAAGCCACGGTAGAGGGGTGGGTGTTTTGAATGTTTTTACGCTATTATTCGGCAATTTATTTAATACCATGCTTTTCATGGAGTCGTTACTCTCAGGGCTCCTTTGTTTGCTTTTGCCCCAGTCATTCAAAATGTCGTGAATTGTTTGGCGATTATTCATATTTTTATTTTAATTTTTGAATATAGTGCGTGCATGAACCAATGCTCGATGCATTCTCACTCGGACAGCAATAGGATTTATTTTAAGAACCCTTCCTATTTCACCGAGGGGAAGGCCTCCAATATAGCGTAAGCGTATTAATTCTCTATCGTCCTCGGAAAGTTTTTGTAGAATCTGGTCTACAAGGATTTTATCTTCTACTCTAGAGTCAATATCGGAACTATCGTGAAGTGTCTCGTCATATCGTATTTCACGACTGCTTTTTCGCCAGTGCATTTTCATTTCATTTCTAGCAATAGCAAATATCCAAGCTGAAAATCCAGCCCCGCGCTTATTAAAGCGGGTAAGAACTTCTATGGCTTTAAGCCATGTGGTCTGTAGAATGTCATCTGCCAAATCACGGTCTCTTAGTGTATTTATAAGATACCCATATAGCTTGGGCGTGAGAGTGTTCCACAGCTTGCTGACAGCGTCTTTATCTAAGTTCATATTTATGTGTGATCACATAAGTATAATGCATCAGCATACCAAAATGTTACACAATATAGAACCTTCGAATTTGAAGGTTCTACCCTTTCACTCGTAGTTTTGTCTGCCTATTCTTATCCACTTTTGGCAAGCGTATGATGAGAAGACCGTGTTTTTCTACGGCTTCGGCTTCATCTACTTGAATTTCTGTAGGGAGCATAATGGTCCGGGAAAATGACCCCCAGTATAGCTCGCGATGAAAATAGTCGTCATCTTTTACAAAGCGTTCTGTCTCGCGTTTGCCTTTTATGGTAACCATATCGCGAGTTATAGCGATATCCAAATCCTCCGGTTTTACTCCGGCCACCATGCTTTTTATGACTATTTCTCCAGACGTTTGATAAACATCTATAGTCAATTGGCCTTCCTCGCCATCTTCGTCAAACCAGGCCTCGCCATTTGCCGGTTTGTCGGATAGGCGATTTTCCGTTTCTTCCACAAGTTCATCATCCATTTTTAGGGTACCTGTCAGTTTTTCAAAAAATGAGCGATTATCTTTCATGATTATATTTTATATCTAATTACAAAAAGATTCAAATACTTTTTCAGCTACTATATTATTGTCTAATTTTTAACTCCCACTTTTTTTATTTTTTCAAAAAACAATAAAAGTAGAATAATGCCAAACCAAACTCCGCCAAATATTAAAAAAATATTTGTTTGACTTTCACTAATTATAAATAAATTAAAGACAGTATGCAAGATGATGGCTATTATAATACCACAGCTAGTGTATATTTTTCTCCAAACAGAGCTTTTGTAGAAAGATAAGCCCATAAATATGCCGATAGTGGCAGAAGCAATAATGTGAAGAAGACTGGCTCCGAGGAAGCGCAGATTACCGTGGATTAGGGTGTCCAAGAGGTTTCCTTCAGCAATAGAAGGAATAAGAAAGAGGGTGTTTTCAAATGTCACAAAACCCAGAGCCGATATGATGAGATAGATGATGTTGTCCACCGGCTCGTCCGTAATTTTTTTGTTGCGTAGGGCGATAAAATAAACTGCGGCGAATTTGAATATTTCTTCTATGGTTGCCCATAGGGTAAAGGCCAGAGTGTTTTGGTTCTGGATATAGTAATAAATTAGTTGCTCTAACGGCAAGACAAAAAGAACAGCTAGCATTCCACCGAGAAAAGAAAGAGTAATCATTTTTAGCGGTTCGGGGTGTATATCCTCTTTAAGCCAAAACCAAAGCCAAAAGAGGGCTGGCACAAGGCCTAAAAGAAAGGCCAGGATGAAAGGGTATTGTTGAATAAAATTTAACATAAAGTTATTTTTATTTTGGCCACTTTGTTACCATGAGAAGATTTTTCTTGCCACCATCCTCCAGATGCGACCAGATTTCCTCTGTGATAAATGGCATGAATGGATGAAGAAGTTTGAGTGAGGTTTCTAAAATGTAATTTAATGTGTGTTGTGCCGATGCTACAACATGTCTATCCTGACTTTGGAGTTTCTCTTTTGACTCCTCTATTATTTTATCAGCAAAAGTATGCCAAACATAGTGATAGAGTTTTTCTCCAGCGAGGTAGAAACGATACTGGTCCATATCGACAGTTATATCTTTTATTAGAGCTTGCAGTTCAGCAATATTATTTGCATCACTTTCAGCTATTATTTCCGGTTCTGTTCTATCCCAGTTCTCCGTACTTGTCAAAACATACCGAGTAATATTCCAAATTTTATTTGCAAAAAGTTTGCAGGCTTTTATTTTATCCTCTGAAAGGGAAAGGGAAGTGCCAGGAGTGTTACCTACAACAAGTCCCATTCTAAATGCATCAGTACCATATTTTTCCGTTAGTATCATCGGGTCTATGACATTTCCCTTACTCTTGCTCATTTTCAGTCCTTTAGCATCAAGAACCAATCCATGCAGATAAACTGTTTTAAATGGCACTTTTCCCGTAATATATAACCCAAGCATAATCATACGCGCAACCCAAAAAAATATGATCTCTCCGGCAGTTTCCATAACATCAGTCGGATAAAAAGTCTCGTAGTCTTTAGAGCTTGGAAATCCTAGAGTAGCGAACGGCCATTGTCCTGATGAAAACCATGTATCAAATGTGTCAGTATCTTTTTGCATTTCATTACCACATTTGTTGCATGTTGATATCTCATTTTCAAGATCAACCACTCCGCCGCCACATTGATTGCAGATTTTCGCTGGTATAGGAATACCCCAGACTATTTGTCTAGAGATGTTCCAATCCGTTATATTTTCTAGCCAGTGTATAGTTATTTTTTTATAGTGTTCTGGAATGTATTTTATCTCATCATTGTTTATTTTTTCCAATGCTTTTAGAGCAAGTGGTTTCATTTTTATAAACCATTGATTTTTTATTTGAGGTTCTATAATTGTTCCACATCTGTAACAGGTTTTAACAACGTGTTTATAGTTTTCATCAATCTTCTCCACCAATCCTTTCTTTTGCATTTTTTCGACTATCAATGCTCTGGCCTTTTTTATATGCTGACCAGCAAATTCTCCAGCGATAGGTAAAAGTTTTCCATTTTCGTCTATAATTTGTTCTTTATCTAAATTATGACGTAGAGCAATACCAAAATCTGTGGCATCATGCCAAGGCGTTATTGTCATAACTCCTGTACCAAACTCCATGTCAACAGTATCGTCTTTTATTATTGTTGCCTCGATTGGTCCGTTTATCCATTCTAGTTTTATCTTCTGACCATCTTTATATTCAGAGTACCTCTTGTCTTTTGGATGCATTGTTACATACTTGTCACCAAATTTTGTTTCCGGTCTTGAGGTTGATATTGTAAAGGGTCCGTATTTCAAATAATAGTACGGTTCTACTCTTTCTTCGTCTTTTATTTCAAGATCGGAAAAAGATGTTTGATGTTTTGAGCACCAACTAACAATTTTCTTTCCCCTATATACAATATTGTCATCTGAAAGTTTTTTGAATGTTGTATAGACGGTTTGCACAATATCTGGATCAAGAGTGAACTTTTCTCGAGACCAGTCGCATGAAGCGCCCATCTTTTTTATTTGAGATTTTATATTAGTCGAACTGTTCAAAGTAAACTCTAGAATTTCTTCGTATAGTTTTTTTGGTTCAATATCAAATCTTGTTCGACCTTCTTTTTCCAACTTTTTCTCGTACACTACTTGTGTTTCAAATCCCGCATGATCTAGACCCGGAAGCCATAGTGTTTTAAATCCTTGCATTCGTTTATATCGAATCATAATATCTTCAATAGTCAAGACTAAACCATGTCCAGCATGCAGAGAACCATTTGCATTTGTCGGCGGCATTATTATTGTGAATGCCTCGGATTTTGTTTCAGTATTTTGTTGCGGATTTTTATCCGGATTAAAAAACCCACTCTCTTCCCAGAGGTTGTAAATTCTTTTTTCAGTGGATTTTGGATTGTATGGGGATAAAAAAATACTCTTCATGTTGTTAATGTGGTCTTCATGCTACTTAGGATATCATGTAAACAGATTTAATTATAGTTTATAGTTGAAGAAAGGTATAAAAGACATGTCCTTTACACCTATAAATATAATGTCCTTTATAAATATATCTTTTAAAAGACATATTTAGCAAGCTTAGAATGAATTCTAAAGGACATACTTTATTGATTCTTAACAGAATTATAAAATATGGTTTAAAATAAGGGTTTTTATAATATTGATAGACTTGACAGTATTAAAAATAAAGAGTAATGTTTTTGATTAATAAGGATTTTCTGATTACCGATTTACATGAAACAGTTTATATACAAAGCAATATTTGGAAGATTTAGAGTCAGTAAGCTGATTCTTATTTCCGTTGCCTTTGTAACTGTTTTTACCTTTGCACACTCTGCTCATGCAGCACAGGAAGGATATGGTCAGTGGGGAACTGACAATGCTTTTTCTTCTGGAAGCATTCAAAAGGTAGGAGAAGGTTATGCTTTGACTGCTATAGGATACGGTTCTGATGATTGGAAATGTATTGTTGGAATCAAAACAGCTCCAGTTAATTCTGACGGTTCTGTAGATTTTGCGGCCGCCGATACTTCTTGGCAAAACAGTAATTGTGCAAGTGGCACTCCCGGTAGTGATGCTTCCGATTATGCTAAATTGTTTGAACCTTCAAATGGCTATGTGGTAACAGGATGGAGTTGGGGCGCCGATACTTCAGGTGGTTATCCAGATACGGATAGCGAACCAGAGGACGAATGTTTTTATCAAGAGTATATGAACCTTTCCACCAAGCAAGTCTATGCTTGGGGAGAAGCAAGTACCGGTACATGCTCTGACCGTGTATATGGACAGAGTGATTTGAAACAGGTGGCACGCGCAGGAGATGGCAGAGTAATCATTGGCATTTATTTTAATATTGATAACGATGGGCGATTGGATTTTCTTGCCATGACAACCAGAGAGGTTTCCTCTACCGCACCAGCTCCAGTTGCTTGTCCTGCCGGACAGGTGACAGTGGATGGAAATTGCCAAGGTGTGGACGGTTGGATTACAGTTGCACCAGGAAACTCTGGACTTATCGGTGGACCGACGCTTACTTGTAGCGTGCCATGCAGTCCTGATTTGCATTGGAGAATGATTGTTGGCACTGATGCCTATGTGGAAAGAAATGGAGTTTTATTTAATTCAGAAAATAATCTAGATATTTGGGATCAGTCAAATCTGGGAGTAGGCACTTATAAATATGCTTTATTTATAAAAGATGATGCCGGTACTTCCTGGGAATATCGTTCAGTTACTGTGACTGTTATTTCTCCTCCAGCACCGGCTCCTGCACCTGAACCTATTCCACCTCCAGCGCCAGTACCACCAACAAAGACAACTACAACTTGTAGTCTTACCGCAAGCGCAACAACTGTTACAACTGCTTCCGGAAACAACACTGTTACATGGACAGCTACATCCAATCCATCAGGACTTCCATATTTTTGGAATGTCACTGGACCAATTAGCAAGGTAAATGTTCCAGATGAAGGAACAGGACTAACAAATGCCACATATACATATACATATGATACAGTCGGCACTTACGTCGCTTCATTTAATTTTCCAGGTGATAGCACCCGTCTTCCTTGTATAAGTAATCCAGTAACTTTAACTGTCACAGCTCCTGTTACACCACCTGCACCAGTACCACCAGTACCACCTACTGCACCAGTACCACCTACCGCTCTTAACACTACTTGTTCACTCACAGCTAGCGCAACTGCTATTACGAGAGGTGGAACTGTAACATGGACAGCATCATCAACCCCAAGTGGATTGCCATATTTCTGGTATGTAACTGGAACAGAAACTAAGATGCATATTGCTGGTGAAGGAACAGGACTAACAAATGCTACATATACATATACATATAACACCAGTGGTTCATACAAGGTTTACTTTGTAGTGGAGAATGCCAGTGGGATTTTCCTCTGCGCCAGTACCCCATTGTTCTTAACTGTTACAGATCCAGTTATACCTCCAGCACCAGTACCTCCAGTACCTCCAACAGACCAGCCACCAACTATCACAGTTCTTCCTCCAAATCCAGCAACTATAGTACAAGGAGGTACATATGTAGATGCCGGTGCTACAGCTTCTGACCCAGAAGATGGCAATATAACTTTTAAAATTGCCAGTACAACTACTGTAAATACAGCAGTGGTTGGAACATACAAGGTTACATACACAGTTTCCGATTCTAAAGGACAATCTGCATCTGCATCAAGGACAGTCAATGTTACACCTCCAGTAGGTGGAGGTGGCGCTGTACCAACAGGTAAGATTACATTTTGTATTATCCTTACTGATATAAATAATGTTATTGCTACTACTTCTAGTGGCTTGCCAGGTGGAGCGTTCTCATTAAACCTTTCTACAGCCACTAGTTCAGGTCTAATTCAATCACCAGCTTGGACTACAACAACCTTTTCTCCAAACAGAAAAATAATTGTAAATAGCGGTTTAGATGCAGACTGTATTACATATAGCAATTTGCCTTTTGGTAGCTATTATTATTCACCAGTTTCTGTAACTGGAGCGCTCTGGCAACCAGCTAAATACAATGATCAAGATACTCAATCAGTAAACAATGTATCTGATTTCTTCTTGTACAGTCCAGAACTTTTTAATGCTACAACCACAGACGATGCAAGTCGCAATTTAAATTCAGATGGACAGATTGTTTTGAATTCCTCTAACACAGACCGTACCTTAGTTATCTTTGAAAAAGATCAATCTGGCTCATCATGTCCAGCCCCTCAAATCACATCACTTTTGTCTGCTACAGGAGTAGTCGGTCAAGCATTTACATATACAGTAACAGCATCATCTACCACAGCCACAACATTTTCTGTCGGAACACTTCCAGCAGGTTTGTCATTTTCTACAACAACCAACACAATAAGCGGAACCCCTACAGTTTCAGGGACATATAATATTCAACTTATCGCAGCAAACCAGTGTACCGGAGGGCTTGACCTAAAAACTCTTGTTCTTACAGTAACTCCTATAATAAGTGGTGGACCAAGCTCAAACATTTCTGTCTTAAAGACATCAAACCGAACCACAGTTGGTACAGGTGAATCAATAGTCTATACAATTACCGTCGCAAACAACGGACCAAGTAATGCAACCGGAGTTATAGTTAATGACACAATTCCGAATTCACTGAATTTTGTCTCTTACACTTCTACACTCGGCACCTATAGTACAACGACTGGCATATGGACCATAGGCAATTTAAATAATGCCTCCACCACAATCCTAGCCATTACGGTGTCCGTAAAGGACGGTTTTCAAGGACAAAATATAACCAACACTGCAGTAGGAAGTGCAACGCAAAATGATCCAACTCCCACGGACAATACTTCTAGTGTTATTGTAGCCGTCAATCCAGTACCTTCAACTGGTGGCTGTACATCAAATTGTGGTGGCGGAGGAGGTGGAGGTGGAGGAGGTGGAGGGGGCGGTGGTGGTGGCGGCGGTCCAATTTGGCCCAATAACCTGACTATATTCAATGAGCAGGTTGTAGAGACTGTCCCTAATATCGCTATGGTCACATGGAATACAAACATGTTAGCTACACGACGGGTTGTATGGGACACTGTTTCTCATAATGTCCTTGATACCTCTCCAAACTATGGCTATAGGACATCTTCAGTGCTTGTCTCTAATCCACTCCTTACAGCCCACGGTATTGTTATAGGACTTGATCCAAACGTAAAGACATACTATTTCAGAGAAATATCCACAGAATTCTCTACTGGTGTTACTCGTATAGTAGTAGGTAAAGAAGTTGTTCTAGTCCGTGGAGTAATACCAACCGCTACAACTACTTCCTGTTTCTACTTGTATGATTATTTACGAGCAGATTTTAATAACAATCCAGTTGAAGTCAAAAAACTTCAAGTATTCCTGCGAGACCTTGAAGGATTTACAAACTTACAAATTACTGGGGTATATGACCCTGCCACTATCACTGCTGTTAACACTTTCCAAATGCGATATGAAAGAGATATTCTGACTCCATGGGGCCACGATGCGCCAACTGGATATACATATATTTTGACCAAGAAAAAGGTAAATGAAATATATTGCAAGATGGCTTTCCCTGTCACACCTCTACAACAACTAGAAATAGACACTTTCCGCAACTTCCTTCTTGGTTTAAAGAACGCTGGAGTAAATGTTCCAGTTGTAAATCCAAATGTGAATCTTTTTGGAACGACCACAATCCCTGTCCTTGATAACACTATAATCGGTCAAGCCACAACTACCAGCCCTATAATTTCAAGTATCCTCTCTCGACTTACGGCTAATGTCAGGTCAGCTATGAACTGGTCTTACACTCATTTCTGCACATGGTTCAATCTACTTCTTATTCTTATAATCATTATTCTTTCTTATCTATTATATAGAGAGAGGCTAAATAGCAAAAAATTGGAAGATATTAACAAAGAGTTATCTCTAAAATAAAAAAAACTTCCTGATATGGAAGTTTTTTTTAAGACAATCTTAGATTACCGTTTGCTATTATGTTTTGAGGTTTACTTAGAAGTTCTGGATAAAGCAAAATATTAATATAAGAGGCGCAAGCAATCATTAGAGCATTATCTCCTGTCATGGAGTGTGTTGGAATTTTTACTTCAAGGTTTGTATATTCAGTTTCAAATTTTCCAAATACCTCCCGCAGTTTTTTGTTTGCAATGACTCCACCAGCAATAATTAAAGTTTTTGCATTGACGTCTTCAAGAGTTTTCTTTGTTTTGTAGACTAAAACATCTACAACGGCATCTTCAAATTCCCTTGCAATATCAGTTTTTTGTTCCAGTGTAGGTTCTTCTCGTCCAAAAGTCTCTCGTAAATAATACAAAACGGAAGTTTTTAATCCAGCAAATGAGAAGTCAAAGTCATTAGAGTGAATCATTGGTCGCGGAAATTTAGCGGTATGCAGTAAGTTTTCTTCTTGTGCCCTTTGGGCAAGTTTAGATATTTCCGGTCCGCCAGGGTAGGGAAGTCCAAGCATCCGAGCAACTTTGTCAAAAGCTTCGCCTACGGCATCATCTCTTGTTTCACCCAGTATTTTGTATTCTCCCCAATTTTTTACCTCAACTAATTCCGTATGCCCTCCAGAAATTAAAAGGGCAATTGCCGGAAACTGTATTTTGTTTTGCTTTTTTGGAAATTGGTTATTGGGATTTATGATTTTATCTGTTCTGTTTAGTAAAACAGAACAGATGTGTCCCTCCATATGATTTACAGGCACCACAGGAATACCCCACAATTTTCCGAGAGCAGTAGCAAAGGAAATTCCTACCCACAGAGCGGGTGCAAGTCCCGGCCCAGATGTGACAGAAATAACATCTATATCTGGCTTTTGGATATTTTCCAAAACATTTTTCAGTCCCTCGTATAAGTTTTCTTCTCTAACTAGTATTGTTTTGATTTCTTTCCATTTTTTTACACTATACGATATATCGTATAGTGTATGCATGTCTGCTTCCACCAAAGTTTTTTTTAAAAGCGTTGGTAGTTTTTTTGCATGTTCACGCTTTGCTATCATCGGGAAAACCCCGCCGAACTCTTTGTGTATATCAATCTGCGAAAAGAGAGCGTTCCCAAGCACACTAAAAATAGGATTTTCCAAACCTCCTGTCGCTTCCACAATGCTGACCGCTGTCTCATCGCAAGATGTTTCTATACTTAAAATCCTCATGCTTCCACATTAACAAAAATAATCACAATTCACCACCTTCCTATTTTTGTTCACATACACCTAACTGATGCTACAGCATCAGTTAGGTGTATGTGAATTTTATAATTTATCTCTTACGATACATCGTAAGAGATGCACTTTATATAACATATACAATGAGCCATTTTCCTCTTCCATTAGAATTATCTGGTAATGATATTATTTCTCTCGGTCTGCGGTTTTTATCCTCAAAATCACATGATAGAACTCTAGTACCAGGTCTACATTTTTTCTCCAAAATAGGCATAAGTTTTTCCACTGCTCGTGGATATAAATAAACAAATACATGTGTGGCATTTGAAACATTGGTTGTAAAAATATTTTCTCGGCGTATTTCGATGTTCTTGTTGTTTCTTGTATGAAATTTGGCCAGGAGATAGGGGACAAAGGCCATTTCAACCCCAACTGCTTTCAGTCTCGGATATTTTTTTGTAGCTTCTCTAAGTACGCGAGCGTCTCCACAACCGAGGTCGTACAGAATACTGTCGTTATCCAGTTTTAGATTTTCAATAATTTTTTGACAAATACTCTCCGGTATAGGTACGAAAGGGGCATCTGTGGTAAAAATAGAAATGATTTGGGCAATATAAAAAAGTGCTATTACAAAAGTGACAAATAGACAAACTAACAAGACAAAAAAATAAATAAAAGGCATATATCTCCGGCTTGCACAAGGGAAAAAATCTAAAACAGTTTAGATTTTTTTCCTTGTGCGTTTATTTTACCAAATCCGAACCTGTTTCCAAAATCGGAGTAAATGATGTCGCACGCGCGAAGTGTTTGGTGATGTGGAGTTGAGCGGTACGTTCCACGACGAATTCCGTCACAACCCAGCGTCCACTACACCAGACTGTCGGGTACGACAGTCTGCTTCCGTTCCCGCTGTTCTGTTTCCGCCCTCGCCTCGCCCCCGACCCCATACAAGTTTGTTTGGCGCGGATTGCATTTGGATTCGGTATGGCGGTGGCGAGTCTCGGGCAGGTTTCTCCTTTGAAGGGAGAAACTGACGGAATTCTAGTGCCAATTCAAATTCGGTGTCTCGGACATTCCTTTGGGCTAGTGGTAATATACACTTCTGTTTTTGTTTAACCACGCCCAAAACGGAACATGTCCGAGACGCTAAATCTTTTGTGTGCTTGCCCCAACCCCCTCCCATGCGCGCACACGGAATCCCGCCTAACGGCATGGGAGACTCCCTACCAGAGTGAGCCTTACGGCTCACATACACCATTTGAGCCGTTTGCCTACGGCAAACAAAAACATTGAAATTTTTTCCAAAATTTGAGAAGATTAAAAAATGACTGATGACGACAAAGAATATGATGAGTGGAATAAATTGAAAAAAGAAATTCAATCTGGCACTGACGTGCCAGATTACTTCCCACAAGAAGGCGAAGTGTGGATGTCTTCACTTGGAAAAAATATTGGTTTTGAACAAAACGGAAGTGGTACTAATTTTTCAAGACCGATTCTTGTTGTTAAGAAATTTAACAATCATATGTTTTGGTGTGCTTCGCTTTCTACCAAACAAAAGAAATTTGATTTTTATTATAATTTCACTGATCCAAATGGAGAAAAGGTTTCTGTCATTTTGGCTCAATTAAAATTGGTTAGCGTAAAAAGATTGAAAAGAAAGTTGTATGATATTTCCAGCAGTGACCTTATAGAGATAAAAGGGAAATTAAGGAAGTTTTTAGAGTAAATCGAAACCCCGCATCTCTGCGGGGTTTCTCGGAGCCTTTCGGCACTTTGTATCATTAGTATAGCAAGTGGTATATGAATGTCAAATGAATTGGACTTGCTTTTTTATATGGATATGGTACAATCCAAACAGATTTCTCAACCCGCAAACCTTAATTTAAGAGGAGAAAAGTACCTTGAAACACAACAAGTTTCTGAGTTTTGTAACGATTCTTTGCGTTTTGAGCCTCTGTAAAATTGAGGTTACAAACAGCGTGGGCGTGCCTTCGGCACGCCCACTCCTTGGTTGGTTCTCAACCGCTAAGTTCCATTTTGGTGTTATTGTACCAAGTTAGAACCTATTTTCAAAACAAAGTGAGGTAATGAATGTGGCACGCTCCGAGAAAGTGGTAATGTGAAATGTAATCGTACGCTTCACGAAAGCCCCGCCACCGTCTCGCTTCACTCGGCAACCCCAAAAAGAAAAAAATGTTCCTTGCTCTTTTGATTTTCGCGGGGGTGGATTTTTTCTAAAATGGAAAGGGCATTTTTCTTTTTGGGGTTCTGCCCGTAAAGATATTCTGGCAGTGTGGCGGGGCTTCAATTCGGACTCGGTTTTGCGAAAACTATTTTCTGGGGATTGGATTTTCGCAAAACCGAGACTAATTTGTTTTTTGGATTTTGTCCGCGCGGAGGAGGGGTCTGGGGAGGAATCCGCGCGGGCTTGTATAAAACGAAAATTTGTGGTATGAATACGCCAGAAGAAATCCTTGTTGGGTTTCTAAAAATTGTTCATTTACAACCTAAAAAGGAGG
>Ga0209541_10000313_pt1 | contig 95286 bp, 124 predicted proteins | sample RifCSPlowO2_01_FD_184027 | JGI IMG/M metagenome (GOLD analysis project Ga0209541, IMG submission 184027) | Groundwater microbial communities from Rifle, Colorado - Rifle CSP2_plank lowO2_0.1 (SPAdes) (version 2) | ecosystem: Environmental > Aquatic > Deep subsurface > Groundwater | place... | reverse complement strand
TCCCTACCTTCTTTTTTCCCTGTGTTAGAACATTCTCTTGTGATTAGAGGCAGCACGAACCCGTTCTTGCCTCATCCATCCGCTCAAGCGGGTGGTTTTCGATATACGGGTTATAAAATGCTCCGATTTTGACGGACAACTCCTCAGCCAACGCAAATTTGTCTGAAAGAATCCAGCGTTCTTGATGCCGGCACGCAATACCCGTCTCCAGCAACTATGGTAGAAGAAAGCGCTCCAGTGCAGCAGTAGTCAGACTTACAGAGTTCATTACCATATGCTTTGCCACTGGCAGGATTTATTTGTTTCCCAAGGCATTGCACGGGCGCATAACACTCATAAGAAGGCGATGCCGTAGCAGGGTTCCTTGTTCCTCCTGCTTGATCGCTATCGCAATATATTCTCTTTGTTCCGGTAGAATCGTATTCTAATCCACTAATTGGACACTGCGAATCTATCGTACATTGTCGCGGCGGCACCGTCGTCGTAGTAGTAGTCGCAGTAGTGATAGTGATCGTTTCCTCGTCCCAGACGCCGCTTATCGGCGTGTCGCCCTGATAAACCCCCGCACGGATTGTGTGGTCGCCTGTCGCCAATATGTTCATGTTCCTTGTACACACATAGTTGACTCCCGTCGCTAAATCCGTCGTATCCACGGTAAAGCTGCATCGCTTGCCAGTGTCCAAGCCGTCCATGCCGAAGCGCACGATATAATCGCCAAGATCAAAGCCCATGCCCGTCACAAGGGCGTTCATGTCCACGCTTTCGCCCTGTGCGTAGCTGGTCTTGGACGTCGCCATGTCAACGACCTTAAGAGGATACGGCCCGCGGAACGAGACTCTGGCATCGTTGGCCCCAAGGAGGCTGAAGCTGTAAGGCTTCTCATAATAATCTATCTGCGCCGTGTGGCTTCCTTCCCGCAATTCTTTTGCGCCGCTTTGCTCCCTGTAAGAATGGTCGCTCCAGTCGTCGATTAATTTTGAACTATCTGCATATAGTATTACGCCATCATCCGCGCCTACAAAGAACGTATATAATCCGCCTCCTTGCACGTAGAACATCCTCGTCGACTGAAACATGATGCCGTCTATCAAGAGGTGCGCCACGGTTCCGCTGAACCAGTTGTTGTCGAAATTAAACGTATCTTGGTTCGGCCCCGTCCCGAGGCACGCGCCCTGCCCGCCGCCATAAACGTACCAGTTCCTCTGCCAGTAGGTCACAGGGTATGATAGGTCCTCGCACACCCCCGCCGGCAGATCAACGCATGAGCCTTCTGAACAGCCGTTGTCACAAAAAGTCGCTGGTGAATATAGTGAGCAATCGGAATACTGGTACGTATAATGCGTGCTGTCAGTGCAGATGTCACCGGGCGTGCATGATGCTACTGTCGTGGTTGTCGTTGATCCGGGCACTGTCGTAGTTGTCGTGGTCGACGTTGTGGTTGTCGTTGATCCGCCTGGCACGGTTGTCGTGGTAGTGGTTGGCGATGCAGGAGCCGACCAAGTCACGGTTTTAGTTGTACTGGTAACCCCCACCGAATCATCATACACGATAACCTCGTAAGTGTATTCTCCAGGCGTAGTCTCCGTTATTGACCAGCTGTTTGAACAGGATACCTGTATGCCGGTACAGCTGTAAGACTCCCATGAACCATCATGATAGAACCAAATAGCATCAACATCATTGTCATCCGTTCCTATGGCCTGAACGGTTATAGGAGTCCCCGTAGTGCCTGTGCTTGCCGACACGATAGAAGCGGTCGGGGGATTGTCCACGTCCGGCGCCGTGCACCTGTCGCACACGAAGTCGTTTCCTTCACCGCTTTCATCATAACAATGCTTGTGGTCGTAGCTTCCAATAGGGCAGGAGCTCATGCAGAGATCCTCTGAAAACCACGAACTACCTGTAAGAGCGGTGCATGAGCCGTCTGCAAAAGAAATAGTTGATATCATTCCCATTGCAAATATCAAGCATAATAATCTTATTTTCATATTCATGCACTTCTGTATCTATAAATTCTGGCATCTCCTGTCTCTTTGTCTACTATAACGTCTATAATTCCTTCGATTAACACTCCCCTATGCTCGATTGGCTCAGAAAGCTGCATATGAACGTTCCAGAAAAAGACTTCAGAGCCCTCCGGTTTGGAATTATCTACGCTTCCCACGTACCCGGCATATTTTTCGGAAGCGATTCTTACAGCTTCATTGCACGAAATCATTGAATCATCTCCAATATAAGACTGGCATATGTCTGGTCCATTGCTAATTGTATTTGTAACTGGAGTAGTCGCCGTCGTGCTCTGAAGCGCTCGCCCCTGCGCATCATCAGAAGGCGCGAGATAATACCCCGCAACGGTTATGGCGGCAAGAAAGGCAAGCGCGATGATCGCGTTCCTGTGATTCCTCCTCCCGGAGGTGTGGAACATGACCTCTCCCCAGTCTATCGCCATGGGATTAATTCTGTCCGGCGGGATTTATAGGTTCGTCTATGCAAAAAACCGGATCGCCTGCGCAAATAATCAGAAACGCTGCTCCTTCTTCTGGGGCTTGGAAACGAAGAGGTAGTATTTCTCGTCATTCTTCAGCTCCTCAAGAACGCGCCTTATCAGCGTCTTCTTCGGATCCGGAAACAGCTTGACGCGGTCCTCTATGTCCTTGAGCGAAGCGAACGCCTTCTTGGCCCGCTCCGCGAGCACGGCCTGCATATGCTTGCTTCCTATGCCCGGCAACAGCTGGAACTTGTGCATTCGGGGCGTAACTGGCCCGGACTTGTTGAAGAATTCCACGAACCGTGCTTCGTTTGCCTCGACTATGGCCTTTACTGCGTCTTCAAGGTAATTTTGGCCCATATTTGTAAGGTCCTTGTACTCTATCTGGCCCTTTATGAACTGGACCTTGTCGCGCTTGCCTTCGCCTATGTAAACGCTTTCGCCCTGGCCGAAGTCCGTGCCTTCGCGCGGTATGATCTCCAATAACGTGAAAAAACTAGTTCCTACTGCTTGGGCTACCGGTTCTGCGTGCCTCCTGTCGGCGTAGCCGTGAGGCAAAAAGTCCAAAACTATGCAATTCTCTTCCTTCATCATACATATCGCCCATCTTTAATCCTCTTAATACATACTTCTTACGGTTTAAATACGTTCAGTTTGCCCTGCTTTTACAATGAAACTAAGAACAAAGGGGACGAAATTACCTTAACCGGCATACTTCTTGACGATCTCGGCTATCTGGTGGATTTCTTCCTTCTTGAGGTTCGTCCTTTCCTTGACGAAAAGGGCATCCACTTCCTCGTCCGTGTTGGGCAGAAGGCTTGTTATCAGCGCTATGTACCTCGGCTTAAGTATCGCTATTTTGGATAGCTCTTCCCTGAGCTGCTTGAGCTTCGCTTCGCTGAGCGACGGCAGCTTCTGCAGGTATTCCATGCATATCTTCTGCTCGTAAATAAGTTCCTTCACGGCCGCCCGAGCCTCCATTATCGCTCTGGCATCGTGCCTGTCAAGATCGTCTTCTGCAATTATTTCCATGATTATGCCTTCCTGAGATGCTCCGGCTTGAGGTATATCTTCTTTACGGCGTCCATGTCCGTAACCTGAATCTCGTATCCGTTCCCGCGGCGGGCAAGCACGGTTCCCGTCCTCCCCTGGAATTTCGGATTCGGAATCCCTATATGGGATGAAAAGTCAATATGCACCTTTTCGCCCGGCTGGAACTGCGCCAGGAAGTCGTTCACAGTGGGCTTTTCCTTGCCTTGCATCTTGAAGCGTGTGCCCCTCATTTTGCCATAAGATTTTCTTACCATGATATCAGTTATTTCTATCAACGGTAAGGTTTATAAAACCTCTTTGGAAATATCCTTTATGAAAAACGGACGCATTTCTGTGTATATTATTGTCCCATCTGAGCCTGAAGCTTCAAAAATCGCCGAATCGCTTGTCGAAAGCCGCCTTGCGGCATGCGTCAATTTCTTTCCTGTAAAATCGGTTTATCGCTGGGAAGGCAGGATAATCAGGCAAGGCGAATATGCGTTGATTGCCAAGACGCGGCATTCTCTGCTTCCCGCGCTCAAGGACAAGGTGGCGTCCATGCATCCCGATGCGGTTCCGTGCATAACGGCATGGCAGATATCCGGCGGAAACGAGGAATATCTGAAGTGGGTCGATGAAGAAACAAGCTATGGCAAATGACAGAAGCATCCGGGCAAAATTCTGTCTTTGCTGTACGTAGAGCATGCCTGAAAACTAATGTCATCTACTATAATCACTTTCCCCCCGCTCTCTTCCGGTATTTAAGTTTCGGAACAAAATTCATGGAATGCTATTTCCATTTTCTTCAATTCGCCCCCAGCAAAAGCAGTTCATGGACGACGTACGTTGCGCCATAGAACAGAAAAGCCACCTCATAGCCAACGCGCCTACGGGCCTTGGCAAGACCGCGGCGTCGCTTTCGCCAGCCCTTGAATATGCGCTTCAGAACGGCAAGACCGTGTTCTTCCTGACCCCGCGCCACAGCCAGCATGAAATAGCCCTGGAGACGCTGAAGAAACTCCGCCAGCACGCTGAATTCCGCGTTGCTGACATGATAGGCAAGAAATGGCTCTGTTCCATGGAGGTTGCCGACTTCTCGACGTCCGAATTCACGGACTTCTGCCGTTCCATGGTCAAGGATGAAAAATGCCCTTACTATAAGGCCGTCAGGACGGACGACCGCACGGCCACTGAAAGGGCGAAGAGCGCGCTAAGGGTGCTGAACAATGAGTTTCTCCATGCCGAGGAATTCAAGAAGAAGTTTTCCGCGGACTTTTGTTCTTATGAACTGCTCATGGAAGCTGCAAAATCCAGCACCGTGATAATAGCCGATTACTACCACATATTTTCCCCTGCCCGGTCTGCAACTCTTGCGAGGATAAAGAAGGAGCCTGAAGACATCATCTTCATAGTCGACGAGGCGCACAACCTGCCTTCGCGCGTGCGCGACCTCATGTCGCAGAAGATCACGACGTTTTCCCTGCTTAACGCGGAAAAGGAGGCCAAGCTCGCGGGCATGGAGGACGCCGCGAACATAGCGGGCGAGATATACAACGCCCTTAACGCCATGACCAAGCAGCACGACAAGGAAGGCTATGTCAGCAAGGAAGACTTTCTCAAGGAGCTGGAGCGCCGGGTCGGGAGCTTTGACTCCATGAGCGAGACTCTTGACAGCGCCGCCCAGTATACGGCAAAGCAGAGGAAAAAGTCCTACATCGCCTCGCTTCTCAAGTTCCTTGATTCATGGTCGCTCGCTGAAGAAGGCTATGCGCGCATAATTCGGAAGGAAATGGCGCGCTCAGGCAAGTCCTTCGTGACGCTCTCGCTCGCCTGCCTTGATCCGGCGATGTACACGAAAGAAATAATAACAAGGTCGCATTCCACGATACTGATGTCCGGCACCCTGTTCCCGCAGGAGATGTACCGCAACGTTCTTGGCCTGCCCGACAACGCGGTGATGAAAAGCTACGAATCACCTTTCAAAAAGGAGAACCGCCTCAATCTCATAGTGCCGGGCATCACGACAAAGTATTCCCAGCGCACTGACGACACGTATCGTAAAATTGCATCGTATATTTCATCATGCGTGAATGCCGTGAAAGGCAATTGCGCAGTATTCTTCCCTTCATACGCATTCAGGGACGCGATTTATCCCATGATAAAGAACGCCATGGCAAAGCCCGCGCTTCTTGAAGAACGGGAAGCCGACAAAGAGGGGCGCAAAGCCCTGTATAACCAGTTCGTGTCAATGCACAAAACGGGCGCGGTCCTTCTCGGCGTTCAGGCAGGCTCGTTCAGCGAAGGCATAGATTTGGCGGGCGATTTTCTCAACGGCGTAATCGTCGTCGGCATCCCCCTTGAGCGTCCGGATCTCGAGACAAAATCGCTGATAGATTATTACGATCTGAAATTTGGCCGCGGCTGGGACTACGGATATTCGTATCCTGCGATGATCCGGACGATACAAGCCGCGGGCAGGTGCATCCGCACGGAAAGCGACCGCGGCGTATGCATCTTCATGGACGAGCGCTTTCTCTGGGCCAACTACCGCAAGGTCTTCCCCTCGGACTTCAAGTTCACCGTAACCGACGCGCCGGAACGCGAGATACGGGACTTCTGGAAAAATTGACAAATAATTAGAGTCTAAAGGCGCCTTTACGCCGTCTTATAACAGTTTTTATAACCGTTTCTTCAAACCAGCCTGTCTATCAAACTTCTTTCCCGATAACACACTCGTACAGAAAACTTTGTGTCGGAATATTCGTATTATTCCTACAACGCATCCCCGATTAATTCTTATGACCATTACTTTGATGCGTTCATTGAAAAAATGCCGATGCCTTCCGGAGCAGAACAACCATTGCGGGCTTTATCGGAATAAGCATTTAATTCTTCAGGCGCATTGTCTTTTATGTTCATAGTCCTTGAAGGCCTCGACGGGTCAGGAATAACGACGCAGGCAGGTCTTCTGAAAAATTATTTCGCGGGCAGGGCGCTTCTCACGAAAGAGCCGACAGACGGGCTGATCGGCGGGCTGATAAAATCGTGCCTGCGCCATGAATGGAAGACTTCTTCTCTTGCGCTGCAGATGCTCTTTGCGGCTGACAGGGCGCATCATCTTGACAAGGAAATAGAGCCGGCGCTCAAGGACGGAAAGATAGTGATATCCGACCGTTATATTCTTTCAACTTATGCCTTCGGAAGCGTTGACGTCAGCCTTGAAATCATAAAGAAAATAAATTCGACGTTCAGAAAGCCTGACCTGACATTCTTCGTTGATACCCAGCCTGAGATATGCATGGAACGCATAGGCAAGAGCCGCCAGCATATCGAACTTTTTGAAGAAATAGGCAAGCTAAAGAAGATACGCGAGAACTATCTTTCACTGCTCAGGGAATTTCCTAATTCCCATATCGTGAACGGCAACAGGAAGATGGAAGAGATACACAAGGAAATCGTTGCAATAATAGAAATCTCTCCCTAAAATAAACATTTAAGCCCGCCAAATTCTTATGATTATGCCGCAGTACCCTATCGACATGAAAGCACAACTGCTGCTGGAATATATGTTCACAGACGATGGCATCAGAACGATTGCTTACAGGAATGGTATAAATCCAGAAATATCACTTTCAATTTTGTATAGGCAAGATGTCATAGATTACATATGCGAGCATGTCGCATACGATGGCAAACTCACCACGCAAGACCTTCATGGGTTATATCAGAAAAAAACTGCGGAAAGGCTGAAAGACAGGCGAAATTCAAGAAAAAATGCCTAGATATAAGCATATGACATAAATTTTGTTAGAAAACTAATGCCTTCCCCTATAGTCCAGTAATGATTATCCTAACGCCCCTCGCCCCGCAGGAATCATGGCATCTATCCTTGCGCCTTCTATCAAAGTCTGCTCAGGTTTCGAGCAGATTTCTTTCAGCTTGTCCATGACGCGCTTCGCAAGCCGCCGCGCCTCGGTATCGCCGGGCATTATGACGACGTGCTTCGGCGTCTTTCTGACTGCGGTTTCGAGCGGCACGACTGCGACTGCACCGTCGATTATCCCGCACGCCAGCGCAAGCCGCGTGCCTTTGAGGTAGTTCTTCTTCCCGTGAATCATGAAAGAGCCTTTTGAAAGATGCTCGCCCGTGTTAGGCGTTTTGTCCACCTGTTCCGGCGTCACCCAGTAGACGTCAACCGAGCCCAGGCCCATCGCCCATGCCTTGGAGTAGCAGGCCGCGAACTGCGCCGCCTCTTTTATCGACTGCTCGCTTGGGGCGGGCGCATCGCCGGCTTTTATCACGGTGAATGCCGCGCCATGTATCTCCGCGTGCAGGACCGTGTCCTTCTGCTCAAGGTGCTTCTTCACAAGGCTCTCGTTGGTCGCTGCATCCTTGCCGGACACGACAAGGAAGCCGTCTGAAGTGAAGAAATGCCTGTATTTGCCGTACCACTTGTTTCCATGGACTTTTGCTTCCCGCCGTTTCTGCTTTATTTCAAGAATATTCATCCTGTCAAGAACCTTGCCCATCTCCTTGGCTATGTTCTCCGTTTTCTTCCTGTAGAACTTGGCCTTCTCGTGATAATCCGCCACGTTCTTCTGCAGCGGCTTTGACAACGAAAGCTCTATGTCTTCCGACTCAAAACGCACGGTCAGAGACGGCTTTTTCGCGCTCACGGCCGCGATCCTTGGGCCCAGAAGGGCTTGGGCTTCCGCCAGTTTTCCCGCCTTCCTGAGCGCGCCGGCATCACTCAGCAGCACTTCGGCGTCGGCGTAATTCCTTTCTAGTATTTCGGCCTTTCTCTTCTGCTCCTTTTCCTTGGCTGAAAATTCCTCGGCCTTCTTCTTCTGCTGATCGAGTATTCTTTTTTCGGCCTCCATGCGCTTCTCGGAAGCGCTGCCCTCTTTTGCGCGCTGGCGCGATATTATTTTTTCAAGCGCCGCAGAAAAGCTCGGCGCCTCCTTCATGCGGCCTTCGTACATCTTCATCGGGAACGGTATCGCGTCCTCGTAGCCGCCGGAGCCTTGCACAAGCCGGGCATCGGTCCGCCTTTCAAAAAATGAAATCACCGTCTTGGAAAGCCGGGAGAGCGCGACTTCGTCCGGCACCCCTGCCGTCACGCCCGATTCGGCCAAGGCCTCCTTCGCATACTTGCCTATGCCGTTCATGACAAGCGTTCTTTCGGCGCCGTTCGCCGCTTCGCCGCGCAGCACTTCCGGATTCCTTATGTCTCGGCTCTCGGGGAACCTGTAAATTTCCTTTGGCACTATAGCCCTGTCCTTCCAACGCTGGAATTCCATGGGCATAATAATCTTCCATTCGCGGTCGGTAAGTATGAAATTTCCCTTGTGGAACATCTCCATTACAAGAAAAGCGTTTTGCGCCTGCAGGACTGCAACGCGGTCGCTGCCGTGCTGGTAGATCCTCTCGATTATTTTTCCTTTGAGATGCTTGCGAAGAAGCATGGCAAAATTCGTAGGCGTCTCGAAGCCTTCCTTTTTTGAAAGCAGGAAGCACCCGCCGGGAAACGCATACAAGTTCCCCGCCTTGGAGGATATTACCAGCTCCCTGCCTGCATGATATATCTTTTCTATATGCGAGCCCTCAAGAGACCGTATTTCCCTCAGCGAATGCGCTATCTCAAAGCCTGCAAGCGTCTTCTCACTCATCGTCTTCGCTTCCCTTCTATTTAGCCATCTTCTTAATCTCTTCGGCGCGGGCGCCGAAGTATTCCTCGAAATGCTTCGTAGTGGAAAGCGCCTGGGTCCTGGACTTCTTCTCCTTTTTCACGAAGCCTCGCGTCGTGAGCTCCCTCACGTATTCATACGTCCTGTTGCCTATGACTTTGACGATGTCCGCCTGCGAGATGGGCTGGTAGTAAGCTATCACGGAAAGCACCCTTAGCAGCCCGCGCGAAAGGTCGGCGTGCGGGGTCAGGTTTGAAACGCTTTGCATGTATTCCTGCTTCACGACAAGCTTGTAGCCGCCCGCCTCAAAAAGTCTTATCCCGTGGCTTTCGTCCCCGTATTTCTTCTTCAGCTCTTCTATCGCCTCAAGTATGTCCTTTTTGCCGAGCCTAGATATTTTTTCGAGTTCCTCAAGCGACAGGGGATTCATGGTCGTGAAGAGCATTGCCTCGATGAGGGCGGTCTTGTTCATGCCTGCATCGCCCTTATTTTTATGTCGCCGAACATCTCTTCCTGCTCGCAATAAATCTTGCTGCGGGCCACCAGATACAGCAGCGGCATGAACGCCTCAACTATCTCCTTCCTCTCCCAGCGCGGCACTATGTCGCGGAACGTCATCTCGCCCCCTTTGGCGATTATCCTGCTCATGACGCGGAGTATCCTGTCCTCTATGTCCTCTTCCGGCTCTATCAGGTTCTCGACCCTGCTCATGAGCGTGAGCTTCTTCGTCTCCTTCCTTTCGCGGAATTCAAAAGCCTTGTTCAGGGCGCTGACAAGTTCGGAAAGCGTGACGCTTCGCGTGGATTTTCTCATCATAGGCGGCAGCAACCGCGGCGCATTGCTTATGTCAAGAGGCGGGATTTCCTCGCCCACTATATCTTCCTTCTTTATCTCCTGCTCCAGCATGGCTTGGCACTTCATCCGAAGGAGAATGGATGCGACAAGTATGAACCTGCCCGGAATGCGGAAGTCGAATTCGCGCAGCCGCGTAAGGTAGACCATGAAGCTGTCTGCAAGCCGCGAGATGTCTATGTTCAGCGGATCCATCCCGTCGTCCATGACTATCGTAGTCAGGACCTCCTGCCAGTCCTGCCCTGCAATGATCGTGCTTATCAGCCTGCCTTCGTCTATCTCAATTCCGCTCATTCTGCGGCACCTCCGGGCAGCTTGAGGCTGAAGACCTTGGACACGCCGTTCTCCATGCTCACGCCGAATATCTTGTCCGCTTCCTGTATGGTGAAATCATTGTGCGATATCACTATGAACTGCTTGGCCTTGGAATATTTCTTGACAAGCTCCACTATCTTCTTGGTGTTGGCCTTGTCCAGCGCGGCATCCACTTCGTCCAGAACGTAGAAAGGCGAGCCGTAATGCTCCATCACCGAGAACAGAAACGCAAGCGACGTAAGCGTCTTCTCGCCGCCGGACATTATGTCGAGGTTGAGTATCTTCTTTCCTTCGGGCGACGCCTCTATGACCAATCCCGAGTCTATATTCCCCGACTCCTCAAGCCGGAGCTGCCCCAAGCCGCCAACAAGGTCCGTGTATATGCGCGAGTAATTCCTGCTTATCTCGCTGAACGTTTCCATGAACTTGTCGTGCCTCCTCTTTTCCACTTCCTCGACGACCTTGACGACAGATTCCTTCTCCTTGAGCAGCTTGTCAAGCTTTTCCTTCATGACGTCAAACTCGACCGCCACCGCATTGTAGTCTTCGATGGCCTTCATGTTGATCATGCCAAGCTTGTTTATCTCGATCTGGCATCTCCTAACCCTTTCCTGCAGTTCCTCTTCGGTCTGGTCGTAGAATTCGGTGACGCCCTTGTATTCCTGAAGGTCAAGATTGGCGTTGTCCAGCACGGCTTCCAGACGGGCCTTCTCTATCCTCATCCTGCTAAGGCTGCTCTGGACCACGCTTCTTTCGTTGTAAAGGGAGCCGCGCCCCGACCTGAGCTCGTCGAGCCTTTTCTCCAGCGCCAGCTTCCTGTCCTGCAGGCTCCTGACTTCGTCGGTCTCCGCCTCCAGTTCCCCCTTCAGCTTTTCAAGCTCCTCGCGCATGACGCGCATTTCCTCTTCCAGCGCGGCATTTTCCTCCTCCAGCTTCCTTATATCATCGGAATAATTCAGCGCGCCCCTCCTCTTTGAATAGAAACCGCCTATCATTGCCCTTGACATCTCGACCAGGTCGCCGTCAAGCGTGACCACGCGGAAGCCCTTTATCTTTTTGCCCTCGTCAATGCTCTTCGCAGCAACTGTGTCGCCGAGCACGTAGGCTATCACGTTGAAGTATCTTTTCTCGTATTTGGTTATCTCCATCATGTGCTCGGCTTCCCTGCACTCCCTGACGGGCTTTGGATGTATGGAATCAAGGGGCAGGAATCTTGCCCGCCCGAGCTTGCGCTCCTTGAGGAATCTTATGCATTTCACTGCAACGTCTTCATTCTCCACGACTACATCATCAGCATGCTGGCCTATCGCGACTTCAAGAGCGGTCGAGTACTTGCCGGGAATCGATATGAGCGATGAGAAAGTGCCTATGATGCCGCTTATGCCGCTGCGCAAAGTTTCCTTGACCGAGATGCTTGACACCTCGTGCGACGTCGCGCTTTCCATGCGCACTATCTCCCTTTCGTTGTTGTCGATCCTGTCACGCTTCCTGAGCATCTCGGACTGCAGCCTGTCCGCATTTCGGGACGTTTCGTAATTGCGCGACTTCTGTATTATCTCGTCCGTTATCGAGCGTATCGAATTCTCCGTGTCCTTCTGCTCTTTTTCTGTTTCTTCAAACTTGCCGCTCATTTCCTCGAATTTCCCGGACTGCTCGTCTATCTCGCGGTCCAGGCTTTCCATTTTCTCAAGCGTGTTTTCATGCTTCTTCTTCGCCAGCGATGCCTTGGATTTTATAAGGTCCCCGCTAAAGCTGACGTATTTTTCGGCAATCTCTTTTTCCGCCTTGAGCCTCTGGACGAGGCGCTGCTTTTCTGAAATGACTATCATGTTTTCCCTTACCCGCTCTTCAACGTGCTGCAGTTCTTTCTGCGACTTCTCTTTCTTGTCATCGAACTCCGCTATTCCCGAAATCTCGTCTATTATGCCCTTCCTCTCCTTCGGTGACATCTCTATTATCTTCGTGACGTCGCCCTGCATGATTATGTTGAAGCCGTCGGAGGAGAGCTTTGCCAGAGCCAGCATCTCCAGGACTTTCGACCGCGTATAAGGCTTGCCGTTGACGTGGTAAGAGCTTACGCCGCTCCTCGTGACCCTTCTGCTTATCTTGACTTCCTTGTCCTCGCCTGGTATGTCGCCGCCGGCATTGTCCAGGTATAACGAAACCTCGCAATAATCGGCGGGCTTCCTGTCCTTGGCCCCGTTGAATATCAGGCTCTCCAGTTTTTGCGCCCTTATTGACCGGGCGGACGTCGTGCCGAGGATGAATATCAGGGCGTCTATGCAATTGGACTTGCCGCTGCCATTCGGGCCCGCTATGACATTGAAGCCTTCCGGCAGGGGAATCGTCACCTTGCCGGCGAAGCTCTTGAAGCCGTTCATCGTTATCCTGTCAAGCCTTATCATCCTTCTTCCTCAGCTTCTCGTATATCGCCTTGTTCACGAACGCGGCAATGGACGGGTAATCGTACCGGCTGTCGCCGTCCACCAATTTCTTCACTTCCCTGAGCAGCTTCTCGTCAACGCGCACTACAGCCATGCCATCACTTTCATTATTATATGTTACATTTCATAATATTAAATAACACATTCATTTGCTCTTTGACACCCCGTTTTTGGGGCAGATCCCCGCGAGGGCGCACCGCGAGCACAACGGCACCGGCGCCTTGCATATTGCCCGCCCGTGCTCTATCAACAGGTACGTCACCTTGTTCCATTCGCTTCGCGGGAACGCTGCCATGAGGTCTTTTTCTATCTTTTCCGGATTTGAGTTTTCCGTAAAACCCAGGCGAAATGCAAGGCGTTTTACGTGGGTATCGACGGCGATCCCTTCGTTCTTGCCGTAAGCGTTGGACAGCACGATGTTCGCCGTCTTCCTTGCGACGCCCGGCAGCTCGAGCAGCCCCTCCATCGTATCAGGGACTTTTCCGCCGTGCTTCCCAACGATGATTTTGCAGGCATCTTTTATGTGCTTTGCCTTCGTTCGGTAAAATCCGGCGCTTTTTACCATGCCTTCCAGGCCCCGTATATCGGCAGAGGCGAAGTCTTTGGCGGTCCTGTATTTCGCGAATAACGCAGGCGTGATCCTGTTTACCATCTTGTCGGTGCACTGGGCGGAAAGCATGACCGCAACCAGAAGCTGCAACGGGTTTGCGTGCCGGAGGGCTATTTTCGCAGAAGGATATAGTTTTCTTAGCTCCTGTATAACTTTACTTTTCATGAACCAGTATGCCCTCTTTTTGCCGCCATAATTGAGTATCCGTATTTCCGCCGGTATAACTTTACTTTCCATGAACCAGTATGCCCTCCAAAGCAATTAAAGAATTTCCTGCGTTATACGCTCATGAAAAAGCTCTTTACAGGCGCCGAAGCCGTGATATACGAGAAAGACGGCAGCATAGTCAAGGAGCGCATCAAAAAAGGCTACAGGATTCCGGCAATAGACTCGCTCCTCAGAAGCAGAAGAACGGCATCAGAAGCGCGCCTGCTCCGGGAGGCCAGGCGCAACGGCGTAAACGTCCCTTCTCTTGCCGAAGAAGGCCGATATTCGCTCACTCTCGAAAGGATTAACGGAGAAAAACTTAAGGATCGTGAGCTCACGCCTGATCTTGCCAAGTCTGTTGGCGAATCCATGGGCCGTCTGCATGCCGCCGGCATAATCCACGGCGACCTCACCACAAGCAATATGCTCCTTGCAGGGGAGAAGCTCTATATTATAGACTTCGGGCTGGCTTTTTTCTCGCAGCGCGATGAGGACAAGGCCAACGACCTTTACCTTCTGAGGGAGAACCTGAAGGCGCTGGGCCGTGAAAAGGCGTGGCCTGATATTGAGCGCGGCTATCATGCCCGCTACGAAGGCGCAATGAAAGCTATTAAAACATTATTGAAAATAGAAAAAAGACGCAGATACTCAAAAGGTGAATAATATCGCAAGAATGCATTCGAGAAAACACGGAAAACACGGCTCCAAGAAGCCCGCCAAGAAGATCAATCCGGCATGGCTGGCTTACGACAGGAAGGAGACTGAAAAACTCATAGTCAAGCTTGCCAAGGAAGGCAAAAGTTCCAGCGAGATAGGATTCATTCTCAGGGACCAATATGGCATACCGGACGTCCGCTATTTCGGCCTCCGCATTCTCAAGTCCATGGGCGAGACGCCCAAGGGCGTGCCTGAAGACATGTACAACCTCATGGTGCAGGCCGTGAACGTCCACAAGCACATGGCCGCCAACAAGAAGGATTCCAAGGCAAAGCATGGGCTGGAACTGCTGGAAAGCAAAATCCGCCGCCTCGGCAAGTATTACGCAAGAAACGGCAGGCTTCCTGAAGACTGGAAGTACAACGTGGAAGACGCCAAGCTGCTTGTCAAGTAAGCGGTTTCTTCGTTTTATATGTTCTATAACAGACTTATTTTTCTATGCAGCCCGAAGAAGTCCTTAGAAGGCTGAAGCACATATCCAGGCCGGAAGTGCTTGCAAGCATGGCGTCCTTCGGCATCCGCGCCGAGAAGGCCTACGGAGTCACCGTCCCTCTCATCAGGAAGATGGCCAAAGAGCTGGGGAAAAATCACATGCTCGCCCTGCGGCTTTGGGACACCGGCGTTCACGAAGCAAGGATACTTGCAACCATGCTGGCAGAGCCTGAAAAGATGACGGAGAGGCAGATGGAAAGATGGGTGTCGGAAATCGCTTCGTGGGACGTAGGGGACCATTTTTGCGGCAACCTTATGGTAAAAACCCCTCTTGCATACGACAAGGCGTTTGATTGGAGCTCGAGAAAAGACGAGTTCGTCAAGCGCGCGGGCTTCGCCCTGATGGCTTATCTTGCCGTCCATGACAAGGCCGCGCCTGACAGGGCAATGGAAGCGTTCTTTGCCCCGATACGGAAGCAGTCCGGCGACGACAGGAATTTCGTGAAAAAGGCCGTCAACTGGGCGCTGAGGCAGATCGGAAAAAGAAACACCCATCTCAACAAGCTGGCCATTCAAGTGGCGCATGACATAGGACTTATAGACGCGCCCGCGACAAAATGGATAGCTTCCAACGCCCTCCACGAACTGCAGAGCGACGCGGTGAAGAAACGCCTGTCATGAATAATAGTTGGCAAATTCTTCTTCACTGATTTTTGCCAGCTTAAGAACGGATTTGAGAGTTCTAGGATCTAGGTAGTACTATGTAAGGTTTCTTATCCTGCATTCGTTGGGCGTGGATTTGAGAGTTCTAGGATCTAGGTAGTACCCAACATAAAGAGGTAGCCGACACCGTTTTTCCGCAAACCGGATGGCTTCCTCTTTGCCGTACGACTTTGAACCCGAATTTATTGCAAAGAATTATAATGCACTCGCTTCCGGAAACCAATTTAAGCCTGTGCAACTTCCGCCACCTCAAAAGTGGTCAAGATGGGATGCGCTGATTTTTCTGCCGGAAATTCTTCAAGATACAGTTCCGTGGCTTCCTTCAGATTCTTCAAGGCACCCTCTATTATGGAACCTTGGCTTGCCGTCCCTACCTCGGGGCATTCGGCTACATACATATTATCTTCTTTGTAGAGTATGGCCGTAAAAGTCTTCATGCTAATAGATAATCGTTTGTCATTAAAATGCATTACATCCGCTTGTCGCATTATGGCCGAACTTATTTTGCCGCTTGGGGGGGGGTTCCAATTATCGGGTGGCTACAAAATCCATGCATATAGTCGCCTATTGAGCATTTTCTTCAGGCTTAAATAATCCTATATATAGGATTAAACAATACTAAAAATAGGATTGATAGATATGCTGAAAAAGGGCACGAAATCATGGCCGTGTTTGCCAAAACACCATGGAAAAAGTTCACGTTCAGGGATATCAAGAAATTGACAGGGAAAAAATCGGAAAGCTACGTATATGATTCGCTAAAAAAATTTGTAAAAACCGGCTGCTCAAGGAAGAGAAAGCGGGCAATGTCGTGCTTTACACGCTTAATTTTGAATCCCTGAAAGCACGGGCATATGCGGGCTTTGTTTCCGAGCACGTTGCATGGAGCCAGAAGCATATACCGTACAGGGACATAGAAAAGGTTTCAAAAGGCATCCCAACGGAATTCTATATACTTATCATAACCGGAAGCTATGCCAGAAGAACGCAGAGGCCGGATTCAGATCTGGACATGGTAATAATATGTGATGATTCGCTGAATCCGAAAAGAATACAGGCAGACATAAGCCAAGACTGCAACCTGAACATACTGCCAATACATCTTTACGTTTTCAGAAAAAAGGAATTTCTTGAAATGCTGACAAACAAGGAAGAAAATTACGGCAAAGAAACGGCAAATAATAATCTTATATTTTCGGGCGGGAAGGAGTATTACGGCATAATCAACGAGGCAATCCAAAATGGATTCAATGGTTAAACTGTTCATAGAAAGGGCGAAAAACGAACTGAAAATAGACGAAGTTCTTCTCAGGCTTTCCGAAGACAATAGCACAAAAAAGACCTTTGCCGTCAAGGAAAATATGACATTTTACAGCGGCACAATAACCCATGCATACTACTGCATATTCTATTCAGCAAAGGCTATTCTGGCTACAAAAAACATAAAGACTGGCGCCCCGGAAATCCACAAAAAGCCGTTTGATTCGTTCAAAAAGCATTTCGTTGATACGGGCATAATCGATGCGGAACTTCTCAAGATATACAGGTCAATGATAATCCGTGCGGACGACTTACTGGAAATATTCAGCATTGAAAGGCCAAACGGGGAAACTTCACCTATAATACCATATACCGCAGGCAAATAGAAAGCCGGCAGAAGAATCCCTCAGAAATGCGCAGACGTTTGCAATGCATATAATCAAGAAGTGACTGTAAATGACAGGGAAAGAAGACGAATTCTGGGAAAAAGGCAGCTTTGCCGAGACTGTAGGCTCGGACGACATGAAAAAGAAAATGAGAACTTTCGGCATGAAGCACGACGAGGAGATGAACTTCGCCTGCAATAAATGCAAGAAGAATATATCCGCGCACAACAATGATTGGCACGGCGGCATGTGCGACGACTGCTTCAACGCAACGCATTTTCCGGAGGAGCAACACGCACACGTGAAAACGCCGAAGAAGCTTTAATAAAATCGCCGCATAATAACCGCATGAACCGACTTGAGGTTCTTGAATATTATGCACGCGAGGACATAGTAAAAGAGCTTGTCAGGAACGCGGCTTACCGCGAGGTCGCGGGCGCGCATATTGACGGCAAGTACGACGCCCGCCCCAACATCGTGCAGTTTCCCTCCGATATCATGCAGATGGCCAAGAAAGGCGTCGTCTCCTTCCACTACTCCGTCGAGCATTGGGCAAATCCCATGGCGCTCGGCAAATCAACAGACAACTACCAGTCCCTGCGCACGGGATGGGATATGTTGCTGGACATTGATTCAAAGCTCGGCATAGAAGAAGCGCAGATTACTGCAACATTGATTGCGAAATTCATAGAAAAATACGGCGTTAAAAACTACGGCGCGAAATTTTCCGGGCGGCGCGGCTTCCACATCGTGATGCCGTGGATAATGTTCCCGAAGCAGGTCAATTTCCGCCAAACCAAAGAGCTTTATCCTGAGATACCGAGGATAGTGTCGCGCTTCATTTGCGAGGGGATTTCCCACGAACTCATGCAGGAACTGATAAAATCGAAGGGCAGCATGAAAACCCTCCAGGATATACTCGACAAGCCCATGTCGGAAATAAGCCCTTACTATTTTGTTGAAGTCGAGCGCAACTGGGGCAACCGGCACATGTTCCGGGCGCCCTATTCGCTCAATGAAAAAACGTGGCTTGCGTCCGTGCCGCTGGCCCGCAGCGAGATTGCATCCTTCAAAAAAGAAGACGCTTCGCCCGACAAGGTCACGATAAAGCCGTTCTTTGTAGGCGAACAAAACGAAGCGGAATCGCTGCTTCTGGATGCGCTGGACTGGCACGCTTCGCTCCAGAAGGAGCCTGAAAAGAAAAAGGAAGAAAAGAAACGCTCGTACGAGAACAAGATTCCTGAAGAGCTGTTCCCGCCGTGCATCAAGCTGATTTTTGCCGGAATAAAGGACGGCAGGAAAAGGAGCATCTTCACGCTCATTAATTTCCTCCGCATGTGCAACTGGAACTGGCAGGAAATAGAGTCGCGCCTGATGGAATGGAACAAGATCGTCCCGCTTCCGGCGAACACGATAATGACCCAGATACGCTGGGCGCAGCAGAACGCGCGCACTGCGCCCAACTGCGACAACGTCCATTACTTTGCCGACATCGGCATATGCCAGCCGGACGCCACCTGCAAGGGCGGCACTGACCGCATTACCGTGAAAAACCCGATAAACTATCCTTTGAGAAAAATTGACTTCCGCAGGGAAAAACCGGAACGCCCCAAGGAGGTCTACTCCTGCAGCCGCTGCAAAAAGCAGTTTGAAACCATGAAGGGCCTGACGATTCATCTTGGCAGGACTCACGGGATAAGCGATTGAATATCTTGTCCGTTTTCCTTGAATCACGGCTCCCGCAAGCCTTACGCTTAAAAGCATAACTACGCTTTATGATTATGGAAATACCGGCAGTCAATGAGCTTCCGCCGGATAATGCCAGACCCTATAAATTTGTTCAATTCGAGGTGAACGGGAACCCTTACATGCGCACGGCACAACAACCAAGCTATCATACCGATATCGTAGCAGAATTTTGCAGAGAAATAGAGTGCAAAACCTACGAAGATAATCGTAAAATATATCCTAGGGACCCTGCCGTCACGCTGGTAGGAGCCGGTTTTATATATAAGGGCGGCAATGTGTACTATTACGGGGGACGAAGCGCGAGCTACCGTATAACGCCAGACAACACGCACATGGAAAAAATAGCAGCGCTATTTCCAGAAAATAGGTTCGTGTTTGACGAATTCGTAGAACTTCGATAAATATCGCGCATGGCATTCTTCATCGTTTTTAATGTTTTATCCGGCTATTCTTTTCATGCTCACTTTTGAGGCCATCCGCGATCTGGAGCGCGGCGAGGCCGAAAGCAAGACTCTGCAGAAGCTGCCGTTGACTTTTCTTGACGAACTGCGCGAGTACATGGCGCGGAAAGAAAACATGAATGACAAGACCTCTGCGGACCTGCACGAAATAGAAAACGTAAAGCGAAGCATACGCAGGCTCCTGGAACTGAGGGAAAAGAAGCTTGTCGAGCAGGCGCTTTACACCGTAAGAACGGGGTATCCCGCCGAGAACGTGGCCGCGGCCGAAGAGAGGCTCTACCACTTCCTTGTTGAAGAAATAAAGAACTACAGGGAAAGCTTTTTCCGGCTTCTTAGCTCCCCGATGGATTCCGCGCCTGTCATGGCCGAAGAACCGAAACCCATTGAAGCTGTAAAAGAGCCCTTGCCGGAGCCCCTCAAAGCGCAGGAAATACAGGAACCGGCCCCTGCTCCTGCGGTCGAAGCCAGGGCGAGATACCGCGTAACAAGGGCGATGCCCAGGTTCGTGGGTCCTGACATGAACGTTTACGAACTGAAGGAGTCCCAAACCGTGGAAGAGGGGCAGATTCCAAAGCCTTTAAATGATTTGTTATTAAAAAAGGGTCTGTTAGAGGTAGTCCTATGATAATCCCAAAAACGCAGCAGAGATATTGTCCTTTCTGCAGGAAGCATACCGAACACAAGGTGGAAGAATCCAAGAGAAAGCCCAGAAGAGAGTCTACAAAGGGCCAAAAAAGATACCGAAGGAAACTCAAGGGCTACGGCTCGTTCCCAAAGGAAAACCCCAAGGGAAGGGAAAAGCCGACCAGAAAGAGCGATTTCAGGTACGTCTGCTCCGTGTGCAAGAAGAAGCATCCCATAGGGAAGGGCTTCAGGGTCAAAAAGATTGAATGGCTGAAGTAGATGGGCATAATTCCTTTCGTCACGGCGCCTATAATTGACGTTTTCCTGTTCTCCGGGCTGATGGCGCTCATCCTTTCCCTTTCCCAGAAGTTTCTCGTAAACCAGGATGAAGCCAGGCGGTTGAAGGACAGGATGGCTTCCCTGAACAAGGAAATGAAGGCGAAGCAGAACGACAAAGAAGCTTACAGCCGCATAATGGACGACTACATGAAAGAGAACAGCGTCCTCATGCGCATGAGCATGAAGCCGTCCCTGCTTGCATTCGTGCTTTTCATATTCATATTCATCCCCACGCTTGAGCACAGCTACGGCGACCGCCACGCGATACTGACCGAAGGCATCGGCAACGTGACACTCGGCGCAGTTTCTTACGCGGTCTCTTATGCCGACGGAAAAGCGTCAGTAGACGGCGCAGAGTGCACGGTCCCCTGCGAAAAAGAAGTCAACGGCATCGGCTGGGAAATGCGGCACGAGCCGCCGAGCACGGCTCTTTTCGTGATTCACACGCCGGAAAGGATGGTATTTTCCCGGGTCATAGCAAGGCTGCCCATAGCGCTGCCGCTTGCCGGAGAAAACGTGAGCTGGACCGGCTGGTATCTAATATCGTTGATTCCGTTCGTCATGCTTTTCAGGAAAATCATGAAGATCTCGCTATGAGTTTCATCACAAGGTCTGCCGAACTGCCGCGATACGGGAAATACCCGGGCGCCCGGCCGATAGGGGAGCTCCTGGAAAACGGCATAGTCGTCCTTGACAAATGGCCGGGTCCGACTTCGCACGACGTAGCTTCCATGGTCAAAAACGTCCTTGGCCGCGCAAAGGCCGGCCACGGCGGCACGCTTGACCCCATGGTTTCCGGGGTTCTTGTAATCACGCTGGACAACGCCTGCAAGGTCATTCCGGCATTGCAGGGGCAGGACAAGGAATACGTGGGAATAATGCGACTCCACCGCGATGTTAGCGGGAACGAACTTCTTGGTGCAGTGAAGAAATTCACCGGGGAAATAACGCAGCGCCCTCCCGTCAGGAGCGCCGTGCTGAGGCGTGAAAGGAAACGCACCGTCCACGGCTTCGAGATCCTTGAGCACAAAGACCGCGACGTGCTCTTCCGCGTCCGCTGCGAAGCCGGAACTTACGTTCGCGTTCTTTGCCATAAGATAGGCGAGCTTCTGGGAGGCGCCCACATGAAGGAGCTCCGCCGCACCGCGGCGGGCCGCTTCACCGAAGCGGACGCGGTGCGCATCCACGACATCGCAGACGCTTACGCGGACTGGAAGGAAAAAGGCTCGGAAGACATCAGGAATTACGTGCTCCCCGTCGAGGCCGCTGCCGAGCATCTTGGAAAGATAATAATCAAGGACTCCGCGGTTTATTCGGTAGCTAACGGTTCTCCGCTATATTCAACCGGCATATCGCGCATAGAGGACACGGTGAAAAAAGGCGGCATGGTCGCGCTTCTTACGCTTCGCGGCGAATTCGTCGCCCTAGGCCGCGCGGAAATGGACGCAACTGACAAGAGAAAGGGCGTCGCGGCGAAGATTGACAGGGTAATCATGAAAGAGCCCTATCCTAATAGCAGGTTCAAATAATATCGGAACTTTTGGCACGAACCTGCTATACAGTATGTTCGGCATAAAATATTCTGAAATCGGGCGAACATACTATAGATTTAAGTCGTTTCGCCCCAACTAAGCTTATGCTTCCCGAGGAGCTTCTAGAGATAATGGCATGCCCGAAGTGCAAGAGCGACCTTGAATACGACAACGCCGCAAACAAGCTGACTTGCAACGCATGCCGCCTGCGCTACGCGGTGCTTGACGGCGACATCCCCAACATGATAATAGACGAAGCCGAGAAGTTCTGATTTTTAAGCCTTCGTTGCATTCCATTGTTATGGGCATTGCATATCTTGGATTCAACGACGCCCTCTCTCCGCATGCCCAGATGGCCGCGGATGAGGCGATGCTCGTTTGTCAACCCGCGCTGAGATTTTACGGCTACAAAGATACGGCCGTCATTCTCGGGAGAAACCAGCACCCGTCTATTGTATCCGATGACGCATATCCTCTGGCAAGAAGAATTACCGGGGGCACGGCAACACTGGAAAAACCTGGCGATGTCCGGTGGGCGTACTCGTTTCCGAGCGAATCGTCCCTACGGGAAATGAATCGGCATGTTTGCGGGCTCCTGACGCAGTCGCTGCAGAACGCGGGAATTCCAGGCGCATATGCTGACCCGGAAACTTCTACCGTCAAGCTGGACGGCAAAATAATCGGGGGGCATGCCAGATGCATAAAGAACGGCATGGCATTTGCGCACGGCATCATAGCGGTTACGCCATATTCCCCGCTGCAAGTGGGCCGGGCAATACGCATGAGGCCCGGTGAAGAACAGCTCATGCAAAATATGCCGGATTTGTCTCTGGCCATGGGGGCGGCGCCCCAAGAGGCCGCTGCAACCATAAGGGCATCAATGCTGGAAACCGTGTCAGGAGGCAGATATGACATGGCCTGTTTAGCCGAACTTATGTCAACTCCGGAGTATCGTCAAGCCCTTAAAAAGCACGAAAGCCCCGCGTGGATAAAAAACGGCAGCCCGCTTCCTGCACTCCCGGATTCCGATGTGCTTGTAGTTGACGAAGATGGCATAACACAGCTCCTCACGAAAACCGGACATTGTTTCTATTCCATGTACAAGGACTCAGAGGTCGCGGCATTGCAGTGAGTTTTATAACCGTTCCATAAGGTAGTATTTTAGCGTTGGTTTTATTCAGAGCTATTTTTTTGTCATTGCAGTGAGTTTTATAACCGTTCCATAAGGTAGTAAATACAAATGCCGAGATGGCGGAGCTTGGTCCAACGCGCACGCCTGGAAATTCATGATGCGTCATGAACGAAGAAAGCGTGTGAGCCTTGTGCTCGCGCAGGTTCAAATCCTGCTCTCGGCGCTCTGTTCTTACTTTAAATAAATCACGGAAAAATCAAAAGATGAAAATCGGCATATTCAACGGCTTTAAAGACGGCTTCTATGCCGGCCTTGATCCTTTGGGCGCATTGGTTCCGAGGGATGCGCCGACATTGGGAAGCGAAGGACTTTGTAGAAAGGCTGCAGGGGATAAAATCGGATACGAGCGCTCGAAATATTGCGGATTGGCCGCAGGCCTTGCCTTTAACGTTGCCACCGGCGGCTGCATACAGTATTTCATGGAATTGCGCCGCTATGCCACGGGCGTGAAACCTTTAAGAAAGTTGTCCGATTAAGGATAGCTGATAATTATGGCATCGTTAAGACCCGGAAGATGTTACAGAAGGCTCGAACGCCCTTACACAAGGCAGAGCATCCGCGTGCCTGCAAAGGGCTACGTCAAGGGAGTCCCCAAGTCCAAGCTCGTTGAGTTCGAGCACGGCACGAAGGGCAAATACGAAAGCAGCGTTTATCTCGTTTCCAAGACCGACGTGCAGATAAGGCATAATTCCCTTGAATCTGCAAGAGTCGCCGCCGTTTCCTATCTTGAGAGGAATATGCTCAAGGGCGCGGCGTTCTTCATGAAAATCCGCGTCTACCCGCACCACGTCATAAGGGAAAACGCCCTGGCAACTGGCGCAGGAGCGGACCGTTTTCAGCAGGGCATGCGCGCTTCCTTCGGCAAGCCCGTCGGCGTCGCGGCCAGAGTCCACAAGGACCAGAAGATGATAGAGATACAGTCCCCGAAATCCATGATTCCCCTTGTCAAGAAGGCGATGATGCAGGCCAAGTACAAGCTTCCCACGACCTGCAGGATTCTCGTCGAAGAAAAATCCGGCGCCGGCGCCGTTTAATTTCTGAGAATACACTTTATAATATTTCTCGTTGTTAATTGATGCATGTTAGAGTACGCGCTCCTTGCGGCAGGCATTATGCTTCTTTCCAAAGGCGCCGATTGGCTTGTCGACGGCGCATCTTCGCTGGCAAAAAAGCTTGGCGTTCCGACTCTTGTTATCGGGCTTACGATAGTTGCCTTCGGAACATCACTGCCTGAGCTCATAGTCAATGTGATAGCCTCCATGCAAGGCAGCTCTGACATAGCAATAGGAAATGTAGTTGGCAGCAATATAGCGAATATCCTCCTTATTTTAGGCATATCAGCCCTTTCCCGAGCTCTGAAAATTCATAGGTCTACGGTATGGAATGAAATACCGCTTTCTTTGCTTGCTGCCATTGCCCTCTTTGCATATTCTTCCCGGACATTTCTTGATGACGCATCAGCAGTTATTACAAAATCCGATGGAATCATTTTGCTTCTCTTCTTCGGAATATTTCTCTATTATGTCGCAACCATGGCATTGAGTACAGGCTTGAAAGCTGACAAGGAAAAAACCGGGACTATGCCCCGTTCTATAATTGCAATAGCATTAGGTATAGTCGCGCTTTATTTTGGCGGAAGATGGGTTGTTGAAGGCGCTGTCATATTGGCATCCAGCATGGGCGTTAGCGAATATTTAATATCTGCAACAATAATTGCAGTAGGCACGTCACTGCCAGAACTCTTCACTTCAATAAGTGCTGCAAGAAAAGGAGAAGATGACATGGCGGTAGGAAACATAGTAGGCTCCAATATTTTCAACATATTTTTCATACTCGGCATTTCCGCTTTGCTCAATCCCATAACAATGTCAATTCATGCATCTGCAGATATTCTTATTCTTCTTTTCGTAACAGCCTTGCTGTTCGTATTCATGTTCATAGGCAAGAGGCACACGCTTGAAAAAAGTCAGGGAGCGATGTTCCTTGTTCTGTACTTATGTTATATAGCATTCCTGATAATACGCGGCTAGATTATTCCTGCCGCATTTCTAGAGCGAATTATGCGGAATGTCGCATAGCCGCCTGCAGCAAGCGATAAAGCTGTCAATGCTATTGGCATATAATTCGCTGCAGGATTTGATGCGGGAACTTCTCTTGCGGCTTCCATTATTGTAGCAGACTTGGATGTCATGTCTTCTGCCGCATATCCTTGCATGCCAAGCATTTCGCTTAGCCCGAAGAATATGCCGAATATCGATATGGTCAGCACGACTACCCACGAATAATATTGCGGCTTGAACAGCTTCTCGCCTTTGCCGCTCAGTCTATAATATAGCCACTTGTTGCCCGTGTCGTTCTTCTCTATGATGCCGGATTTGCAGAGCGTATCGAGATGTTCGGATATCGTTGTCACATGCTTCCCGGTTATTTTGGAAAGTTCGGAAGCGGTGTAGGGCCTTGCTTTCAGCAGCTTGACGATATCCTGCCTCGTCCCGGCGCTCAGCGCTCTGAGCGAATCCTTGTCGAGCACTTCGGGCATAGAATTAACTGCCTGCCGCATTAAAAAGGATTTCGGTTTGTTAGGGGGGGTCATCCTGCTAGCGCCTGCAGGACATATAAAGGCTTCTGCGAGTTTAGAGCAGGCTGGGAAAATGGCAAGGAACTATATCGTCTGCGGACAGTTCATGCATACCCGGCGATCCTTGCGGTTTTTGTACCAAAATGCGGCTGCGCTTGAAAGCAGGGCGGCTGATGGAATTGCGAATTATGCTAACATTCACGAACTTCCTAATACGGACAATGCTTTTCGCATTTATCGGGCAGTGCTGGAAACGAAGACGCGCCTGCATGAAATGCAAAGACACCCGGGGCATTTCGCGCGCCTTCCGGCGGCGCTTCTCGCATCGTATCTGGATGCCTCCGACAAATGGGCGACCCTGCCCGTGGAATGTTTCTTCTTCGCGAATGCAGAAACATCCGAAACAGGCGAACCGCCGGGCTGGATGACGCCCCAAGCCCGCGAAGAGGTTTTGGGCGGCCTCATTGGCGTCATGCAAGGAATTGCCGCAATATATGAAAATAGCCCCCTAAACAAGAATTATTAACCTGAAAATTTCCGATGCGGTCAGAAATCAGGCTTCCTTCTCGCCTTCTTCCTGCTCGGCTTCGGCACCTTCTTCCCTTGCAGCGGGCCTCAAGGCATCCGTCTCGTAGCCGAAGTCTTCCATCTTTGCGTCAAACGCTTCACCGCGCTTTTCCTTTATCAGCCTGGCAAGCAGCCAGAAGATCAGCGCAAGGGACTTCTTGCCCTTGTTGTTGCACGGCAGCACAAAATCAATATAAGACGTTTCGTTGAACGTGTCCGCCAGACCCACGATGGGTATGCGCATCTGCAGGGCTTCCGTTATTGCCTGCTTGTCCTCAAGCGGATCCGTGATTACCAGCATATCCGGCTCGTAGAAGTCCTTGGACTGCGGGTTCGTCAGCGTGCCGGGCATGAACCTGCCCGTTATGGCCATGGCGCCGACAATTTCTGCGAACTTGCTGACGGCCTGGGAGCTGCTTTCCTTTTTTGAAACGACGAGTATCTTGCCCTTTTTCGCGAGCATATTTGTTATTATGCTTATCCTCTTGTCAAGCATGCCCACGTTCAGCACTGCCAAGCCGGAAGGCCGAATCTTGTATATGAATTTCTTCATGTCCGCGGTCTTCGTGGTCATGCCTATGTGGACTCCTGCGGACAGGTAGACCTCTCTTGGTACAATAAGCTTTTCTTTCGATTTCGGCATACTATCAGCATCAATTTGCATCAAAAAACCTTTTAAAACTTCCCCGTTTATTCCGCCCTCTTGGGCATCATCCTTTTGACGGTTATGGGAAGTATATTCATATCGAATTCTTTGCGCGCTATGTCCTGCGGCATCAGCGACTCCGTCCTGATAAGCGGAGGAGCGCCCATTGAAAGTTGCAGTGTTCTTGCGGAAATTATTCTTGTAGTTTCAAACCTTGTAAAACCCGGATATTCAAACATTTTGTCACCTTTTTATAGAGGCTCATCCTATATAACGGACGTCGTCCTTGGATTTCGTCACGTCCTTGAGCAGATTCTTATGTATTTCCTCTGTCTTTTTAAGCCTATCTTCAAGCTCCTTGACCGTGTTTTCCAGCTTGCCGAGGTCAAGGCTTATTCCAAGAATGCGTATGAGCGAATGCAGAGTCCTGTCGGCGGCTTTGGGATCCATCACGAACGGCATGCCCATGGTTTCGCCCATGAGAACAAGGCCGGACATGCCGTACCTTTCCGCCATCCCTGCCAGCATGCCGGATGCGCCGACTATCGTCCCGATAGGATGGTCCTTGCCGAAATCTATCTTGTGCTTCTCGTATTTCTTCTTCGTCGCCTTGCTGTCCGCCGCGCCTATGACGCGCGGCTCCTGGGGCGCCTTTCCGTCGGAGAAGCCGCCTATGGTTATTATATCCTTCACGCCAAGCTTCTTCGCGTATTCCAGCACGCTCTCGCAAAATTCGTAATGCCCCTCGGTCGTGACGCTCTGCGTGTCTCCGGTAAGCACCACGATATCGCTCTTCTTCCCTTTAATGTAATAGAAGTCGCACCTCAGCAGCCTGATCGTGTCGCCTTCTTCAACCACGACAAGATGCAGGAAATGCGGGGAATAAAGCTCGGCCATTTTCTTCATCCTCAGCTCCGCGACCATGTAACCCGCAGCCACCCTGCCCACGTTTCCCACGCCGGGAAGCCCGACTACCATTACGGGCTTCCTAAGCTTCGGCTTCTCGATAATTTTTATGTAAGAGTTCATTTAATCACTCATTAACTATTGCTTCCCGTGTAATTAAAACTTTTGGCCATTCTCCTGTACTTCCCGTACTTGTCTGCAGGAGAGAATTTCGGAGGCTCGGCCGGCGCTGGTTTGCCGCCGCATGCGCACCGGATCAAGACATATCTTCCGCACGCGGAGCATTTGAGCATTCTGTTCACTCGATCATTTTCGCGGAAGTTTCCACTTTCTTTGACGTGGATTCAAGTTTTTCAAGTATCTGCTGGAATTCGCGCTCCCCCTTCTTAGCGTCCTTCGTCCTGAATTTGAGCATATAGCGCGGGGCGGACACGTAATGCACATCCACTCCCTCCTTCTCCGCGTTTGCCAGCAGATCCTTTATTGCGCCAAGGCCGTCCTCGTCATAGCTTCTCAGCGTCAGCTCGGCCCTGAATTCAAACTCCTTCTGCACTATGCTCTTGGATGCCACCTCGGCTATTGCCTCCGCCCATTCGGCCGGGATGCCGCGGGAAGTAAGGCCCTCCGCGCCTGATGCCGCCTTCTTGAAGGCCTTGAACAAGGAACCGAAACTTTCCTGAAGCGTGAACCCGACTTCCTTGTATGCCTGATCCAGCGTTTTTTTCCTTTTTTCGGCCGCCATTCCGAGCATCTTCTCGGCCTTCTTGTCGAGGTTGTATTCCTTGAGTTTTTCCTTTTCCTGCCTGCTGTCAACGCGCTTCAAGGAAAGCGCGATATAGCCTTCGGCCTCGTTGACGCGTATGACTTTGGCGACCCCTGTCTGGCCGACCTTTATGTGATCCTTTATGTTTCTGACCCATCCGGTGACTATCTCCGAGATGTGGACCATTCCGTCCATTCCGTATTCTTCCAGAAAAACGTCCGCAGAATTAGGATTCAGCCTCTTGACGACACAGATAACAAGCTCCCCCTGCATCGGGAAGCCTCTTTTCTTCGCCATTATTTCAGAGCTCCTCGGCTTGAGCCAGAATACGGGCGACGCCGCCTGCAGGCTGCACGAGCTGCTCGCCGCATACAAGGCATGTTACTATTGTCGAGGCCTTGCTGTAAGTGATCTGCTCGTTCTTGCATTTCCCGCACTTAACTTTCAGGAACCTGCTGGTTTGCATGGGATTTAATTGCAGCAAACCTATAAATATCTTGAGCCGGACGCCGAAATATTTTATGAAGGTAATTCAAGCCCTGCGTTCAGATGAAATAACAGCGCGAAAAAACATTATAATACCAACTGAACATGACGATAAACAGTATTCTTCCCCTTCATTTTCCATCAAAAAACCCTTTAAAACATTTTCCCCCCTTAATAAAGAGAGTAAATATTTCGGGCCAAGCCCGAAGTATTTGCAGCGCGAGTCAACGGCGATAAAAGGACTCCTGCGATAAAAAGCGAGGTGCATACCAATGACCAAACCGGAAGAAATTTTTGAAATAATAGAAGCTTCCCGCGAAACGGGCAAAATAAGAAAGGGCGTAAACGAGACAACAAAAGCCGTGGAAAGGGGCTTGGCCAAGCTTGTTGTAGTTGCCGAAGACGTTACTCCTCCCGAGATTGTCATGCATCTTCAGCCACTGTGCGACGAGAAGAAGATAACGCTCGTGAAAGTTCCTACAAAATCCGAGCTGGGCAGGGCCGCGGGGCTGCAGGTCCCGACCGTGTCTGTTGCAGTGCTCGACGCAGGCGAAGCAAAAGCGAAACTTAATTCAATAGTCAAGTGATAACATGTCAGACGCCACCCCTGCCGAAGTCATCAACATAATAAAGAGATCCGGAGCCAAGGGAGTCGCCGTAGTCAAGTGCATACTCACGGACGGCCGCGACAAGGGCAAGGTTCTCACAAGAAACGTGATGGGTCCTGTGGCCATCGGCGACATACTGATGCTCAAGGAAACGGAAATGGAATCCTCCGAATCCTACGGAAGGCGATAATGAATGAAATGCTCTTTTTGCTCAAGGCAGATGGAAGAAGGCACGGGCCTCCTGTTTGTGGACAAGAACGGGAAGATATTTGCCTTCGACTCGAACAAATGCGAAAAGAACATGCTCAAACTCGGCCGCGACCCGAGAAACTTCAAGTGGGCAAATCCCGCGCAAACATTAAAGCTTTAGGTATAAAGAAATAATCCCGGTGTATTGATGTCAGAACTCAGAAAAATCGTAAGATTCATGGATACCGACATAGACGGCACTCTAAAGACCGGAAAGGCCCTGCGAAGAATAAAGGGCGTCGGCTTCACGTTCTCAAGAATTTCCTGCATGAAAGCCGGCATAAGCGAGGATCGTAAGATAGGCGAGCTGTCTGCTGACGAGCTGAAGACGCTTCAGAACGCGATAGCAAGCCCCGCAGTGCCTGCGTTCCTTCTCAACAGGAGGAAGGACATGGAAACGGGCAACGACGTTCATCTTACTAAAATAGCATTGGACTTTGCCAAAAGGGAGGATATAAACCTTCTGAAAAGGATAAAGTCCTACAAGGGCCTGAGGCACGAACTTGGCCAACCGGTGAGGGGACAGCGCACGCGCAGCTCGTTCAGAACGAACACCAGCGTGGGCGTCAGCAAGAAGGCGGTGAAGGAGAAATCCGCGCCCAAGAAGGCGGAAGCCGCTGCGCCGGCGCCCGCGAAGAAGTGATGATCAATGGGACATTTGTATATTTTGAACAATAAAATGCCGGCGAAGAAGTGATTATTAATGGGACACCCGAAACAGCATACAAGAAAATACGCGACTCCTGTCAAGCCGTACGACAAGGAGAGGATAGAAAAAGAGAAAGGAATCCTCACGTCATACGGCCTCAGGAGAAAGAAGGAGCTCTGGCGCGCTGAAAGCATACTCAGAAACCTCAGAAGGAGGGCAAGAAGCCTTCAGGCGTCCCCGGACAAGCTAAAGGAGCAGGGGCTCTATGCCAAGCTTGCGATGCTCGGCATAAACGTCAAGACTCTTGACGAAGTTCTCGGGATACCGCTTGAGCAGATCCTTGACAGGAGGCTTCAGTCCGTTGTCGCAAAGAAAGGCCTTGCCAACACGATGAAGCAATCGAGGCAGCTCATAATTCACGGCCACGTCATGATAGAAGGCAGAAAAACCAAGTGGCCAAGCTATCTTGTGCCCACGTCGCAGGAAGCTTCCATAAAGCTTGAAGAGTCGATAGCCGCCAAGATAATAGCTAAGATAAACGAAACTGACGCCAAGCCGGCAGAAGGTGCATGATGATGAAGCAGAAATTCGCAATAGCCAGCATATATTCTTCCATGAACAATACCATAATCCACATCACGGACGTTACAGGCGCCGAAACCATCGCAATATCCTCCGGCGGCCAGGTCTCGGACAAGGACATGAACAAGGGCAAGGCGTTCACGGCCATGAAGGCCGTTAGGAAGGTCGCGGAAAAGGCCCATGCACAGGGCGTCACTAATCTGCACATCAGGATAAGGGCGCCGGGCGGCACGAAGTCCAAGATACCCGGTCAGGGCGCGCAGCCTGCTATAAGGGCGCTGGCGCGAAGCGGCTTCAGGATATCCTCAATTGAGGATGTGACGCCGATGCCTCACGACAGCATGAGAAAGAAGGGCGGCCGCAGGGGAAGACGAGTATAAGCGCAGCCAATGAATCGCGAATGAACCCTTTAAAAGATTTTCATTCACATTAAATGTGATAATGATGGAACTCAAGATTCTCGAAAAATCTCCGGAAGCCGTGAGGTTCATTCTTTCCGATTCCGACAACGGAATGGCCAACGCCATAAGAAGGACTCTTATCGGCGGCGTGCCCGTGCTTTCCATCGAGGAGGCTGACGTTGAAAACAACAATTCCGGGCTTTTCGACGAGGCGCTCGTCCGAAGGCTGAGCCTCATACCTCTTGTGTTTGATCCCAAGATGTACAACCTGCAGTCCGAATGCAAGTGCAACGGGGAAGGCTGCAGCCGCTGCCAGATGGTACTTGTCGCGGAAAAGGAAGGGCCCTGCACGGTCAAGGCGGGCGACATGAAAAGCACCGACCCGACTGTAAAGGCCGCTGATCCTGACATCCCGATAGTGGAGCTCCTTGAAGGGCAGAAGCTTAAGTTTGAGGCCACTGCGCGCATTGGATTCGGCAGGGACAAGGCGAGAAACCAGGCTGCAATAGCGGGCTATCAGAATATTTATCTTGTCAAGGCCGAAGGCAAAGCCAAGCCTTGCGAAGCCCATACAATTGAGAAAAAAGGCGCCAACGTGAAGCTTGCGCCGATGGACGGATGCGCGCAGTGCATAAAATTCCTTGAAGGCAATGAAGCCAAGCACGACGAGACGTCATTTGTATTCAATGTAGAAACGGCATCCGGCCTGGAGGTCCTGAAGATCCTCGACATGGCGCTTGGGCGCATAGAGCAGACCGCCGAAGAATTCATCGCCGAAGCGAAGAAATTAATAAAGTAATTCGATTCTTTCTGCAATCATGCAGGTTTTTGCGCATGAAGCATCACAGCTTCGGCGCTTGCTGATAATATTTTTGCCACTCGCGTATTACATCATCCCGCTTTCAGGGCATATACTGGTTTAGTTCCTTTAATTCTGCTAAACGCAGAGGCTCTATGCAGTCTATTATTCTCTCAATGCCGCTCGCGTCTCGCTGAGACTCCTCGAGTAAAATACCATTCCAATAATATTCGTGGCGTGGTCTTCCGTGCCATCCAGAAATTGCGTCTTTATTATTTGCACCATTTAAATCAATAATATCCAATTAAAATGCAAGCGGGGGTTCCCGAGCGGCCAAAGGGGCAGGACTTAAGACCGTGAAGAAATCCTGTGGCTTAGTGCCTTCGCAGGTTCAAACCCTGCCCCCCGCATCACGGTGCAATGTGAATTACATACGGAGACGCGTACAAGTTTTATAGACAAAAAGAAGGCGGTAAACATGGTTGAAATGAAAGAAATAAACGGGGAGAAAATATCTGTTTGTCAAGAATGCGGACTCGGCTACAGGGAATCGCAATGGGCTGAAAAATGCGAAAATTGGTGCGAAGAACATCATAGTTGCAGCATTGAAATCACAAAACATGCCATTGATGTTAAATAAGTTCATTGAATAGCGTGTTCAAATATCTTGCACGGCATTAACGATATGTGCCCGGCCCCAATGGGCAAACCAGATTGGTTGCCTCGGCATGTATCCTGTCTGCATCTTCTTCCAGAACCGGTCCTGCGAGCGTGAATTCCAAATCAAAAATGCCCGAGTCTTTGGCCCGGAAAATTACCATAGAGCCGGACTGTGACGCATAGCCTGCTACGCCGCCCATTTGGATAGTTCTTATGCCTGTCGTCAGATTATCAAAGTATTCATCCCGACTCCTATTATAAATCAGCCTGCAGTCTATATCCTCTATTATCATGGTCAGCGGCGGATATGGCGTGGGAGCATGATATGGAGCGGTTTTCTGCGTAGGTGAAATCGTAGGATACTGCGTCGGCACGGATTGCGCTTGGCCGCACGCTGCTGCCGCCATCGCGACCCCTAAAATCATTCCCGCCAAAGGCGTTTTGAAATTCATCTATAGCATCTCTCCAAAATGCATATAAAGTGTATATAATGTCGGCAATGCCAGACATGAGCAGCTGCAATGCATTTAAATCTTCTTGCGAAAAGTAAAGGCTGATAAACATGATGATACTGGACGGGAAAAACGCCGTGCTCGGAAGGCTATCCTCTGCTGCGGCAAAGAGCCTTATAAAGGGCGAGGAAGTCGCGATACTCAACGCAGAAAAGATAATAATAACGGGCCCGAGGAAAGCTATCAAGGGAAAATATCTTGAGCGGGCGCAGAGGGGCTCCAAGTATTCAGGCCCGTACTTCTACAGGTCGCCTGAAAGGCTCGTGAGGCGCACGATAAGGGGCATGATGCCTTACAAAACCAACAAGGGCAGGGCAGCCATGAAGAATCTTTCAATTCACGTCGGCATGCCCGAAGAGTACAAGAGCAAGGAAGCGGTTAAGATGGAGAAGAACATCAAGTCTTCATTCTTATACATGGAAGAAGTGGCGAAAGCCGTCGGGTGGAGAGGCTAATGGCCAAGAAGAAAAGCATGCTTGCCACGGGAAAGAGAAAGAAGGCCGTGGCAAGGGCCATCATAACGGACGGCAAGGGCGTTGTGAGAATAAATTCCGTTCCTATTGAAAACATCCAGCCGCGATACAAGCGCATGAGGATGCAGGAGCCGCTGCTCCTTGCAGGCGACGCGGCAGGAGCCGTTGATATTGACGTTTCTGTTGCAGGTGGCGGCGTCTGGGGGCAGGGAAATGCCGCCAGGACCGCCATAGGCAATGCCCTTGTGGAATGGACCAAGGACAAGAAGCTCAAGGAACTTTACGCCGAATACGACCGCTCCATACTTGTCTCGGATGCAAGAAGGACCGAGCCCCACAAGCCATCCCGCTCAAAGGACGGGCCAAGGGCTTCAAAGCAGCAGAGCAAGCGATAAATATGGGATGGAACAAGTGATACCATGATAATACCGATACGTTGCATGTCGTGCGGCAAGCCCATAGGCGGCTTGTGGCAGAAGTTCAAGGAGAGGAACGGCGGCGCCAATCCGGGCAAGCTGCTTGATGAGCTGGGCGTGAAGAGATACTGTTGCAGGGCGCTGCTCATGACGCATGTGGACAAGTTGCAGGACATAGCCAAATTCAGGGCTTAGATATGCGGAAGCTCCATCAGCATTTTCTTTCCGGTTCATCCATACTAAACGAAGAAGTTGCGCTCGCCCGCCTGAAAAAGGGGGATGTCGTTTTGGAAATAGGGGCAGGCCCCGCTTATCTGACCCGAAAGCTCGCGGCCAAGGCAAACGTCCTTGCGGTCGAGAAGGACGCAAAGTTCATTCCTGTTCTGCAGGGCATGAATAACGTTCAGGCCTTTCACGAAGACGCCCTCGCTTTCTTGAAGAAAGACCGCTCGTTTAACAAGGTAGTGTCTAATATACCTTATTACATTTCCCAGCCGCTGCTTCTTTCCATTCTCAGGAAGAAATGGGAAATCTGCGTTCTCCTTGTGCAGAAGGAATTCGCGGAAAAGGCGCTTTCGCACGACAAGCTGGGGCTACTGGTACAAGACTGCTGCGACGCGGAAATCGCCGGATTCGTGCCGGCTGAAGCGTTCGCCCCGAAAGGCATAGACTCCGCTTTCCTCGTCCTGCGCCAGAAAAAGCCCATGGACAAAAAACTCTGGGCGTTCCTCCGCCGTGCATATTCCATGAAGAACAAGAACGCAAGCGCCCTGCCCGGCTGCCCCGAAAACCTCAGGGTGAAGAAAATCCATATGCTTTCCCTTGACGAACTGAAGGAAATCGCGGCGAAGAACGCTTAAATTTTCTTCGGATTATAGTGTTTTATGGTATCTATTATACTAAGAGAAATCCCTAAGCAGATTGAAGATTCTCACATGCTTCCTGATATCATAACGGATCAGCCACGCTTCATGAGTACGCCTCCATGGGAAGCTCCTAAATCATATATATTCAGCGACGTCAGCTTTGAGCCCTATCCTATCGGCGGACCTGCTTATATGGCGGGAAATGTTCTTGGAAGGGTAGTATACATTCCTTCCCATCCTAAGAGCTACAAACTGGATTCTTTACATAATCGATTTGCAGGTGCGGAAATATACATTCCCGGTATGCCGGAAGGAGAAGGCTATGTAATAGGGGGAATAAAACCGTCACCTGCTGCGCAAATCGGCAATTTTAATGATATATATCTTCCGCCTGTCCAGAAAGGCGAAGGCTTTCTCGCCGAAGAAGATTTTCGCGATTTAGGAACGCCTGCATGGCTTAATTTTCCGAGTATCTACAGTGCCGATAATGCAGTGCAGAAATATCTGGATGACGCAGCGGCTACGGTAAAAAATGAAGACAGGTTGGGGCTCAGGTCCCATCAGACCGGCAGCATAACGGTATATCCCAAAGAGAATGACGCTGCATTGGGCGTCACCGGAATAAGGATGGGACCAAAAGGCGCATACGCCGATTCCTTGGAGATAAATGAAGATATACTCAATGGCGCTATAACGAATCCTGAAGTATACCTTGACGAGCTATACAGGGTCGCCAAACATGAACTACGGCACGTCGATTCAGCCGAGCTTGCAGGATATGCCGACGTACCTGAGGATATATCAAGGATGGTCATGGAAGGCTATGCCGAGTATCGCGGCATGATAAATGGCAAGAATGTTCCAGAAGCGCTCTCGATTTTCAGGACAAGCCCGTACAAGCCCGAGATACTCGCAGCAGCGGAAATAGATCATGCATACGTGGGTCTGGACGGGAAAAACACCGGTTATAGGGCTTTCATCAATGACATAGTTGAACAAAAGTCAATGAGAGCAGGCCTTGCACAATTTGCCAGGTCAATAAAGTTTCACCAGAATTGAACGTGATAGTTTTGCCGATAAAATGACGTGAATCCCGCTGCAGTCAAACCTGTAAGCAGGCGTCCTGATTCACGCGCAAAGAAATTAACCGATTATTATTTTGTTCTTGCCCTTGAATTTTTCTCCCGTCTTGCTCAACTTGGGTATGTAACCCTGCTCAAGAAGCTGTATTTCGCGGGCGTCTTTTACCGGCCTCATGTCTTTGGACGGCCTTTCTTCTTCCTGCGCGTCTTCCAAAATCTCTTCTTTTTTATCCATCCGGAACACCGCACTAACTCCACGTTCAAACTATAAAAAGAAATGCCGGCACCGGGTGGGATTTTTCGTTTCCCATGTTATGTTATGGAGCGGCCGGACTTAAAGATTTAATAATTCGCGCCAATGACACTCATGCTTCTGAAGAAATACGAGCCCGCTTCTCTGGACGGCATAATAGGCAATGCCGAGGTGGCGCGGGGCGTGGAAAAATTCATACGCGAATGGAAAGGGGGGGCACTTATGATTTCCGGGTCGCCGGGCACGGGCAAATCCCTTTCGGTGAAGCTCGCATCCAGAGCCGCACGAGCGGAACTTGTGGAATCAAGCGCCGCAGACGACCGCTCTCTAAAGGGCATGCAGGGCACGCTGAAAAACGCGGCCGGGCAGCAGAGCCTGATAGGCAGGAAAAAAGTCATCCTTATAGAGGATCTTGACATGATCGATTCCGTCAAGGCCGTTGAGGAGATATTGAAATCATCGAAATTCCCTGTCATACTGATTGCAGCTGACCCTTATTCCAGGAAGCTACGGAACCTGAGAGCCCTTTCCTCTCCGGTCGCGTTCAAGAGGGTGCGCCACGACAGCATAGCGAAGCTGCTGAGGGTCATACGCGACAAGGAAGGGCTGAAAACCAGCGATGCGGCATTGTCTCACATATCGCGGGTGGCGGGCGGCGACGTGCGGGCGGCGATCATAGACATGGAATCGCTGGCAGACGAGAAAAACATCGGCCTCAGGGATTCCGAGAACGGCATATTCGAGACCGTGAAAATAATTTTCAAGACGAGAAGCATGGAGAACGTTCTTTCCGTTCTTCGCAGCAGCGAGAAGCCTCCGGAGGACGTTTTGCTCTGGCTGGAGTGGAATTTGGCCGAAGAATACGAGAAGCCGGAAGAGATATGGAAAGCACTGGATTCCCTGTCGAAAGCCGACCTGATAGCGGCGCGCATAATGAAAAGGCAGGCTTGGTCGCTCGCCAAATACCCGGTCCTGGGGGCCGTGGGCGTGGCGCTGGCCAAGCGCGAGATGTACAAGAAGTTCATGCGCTACTCCTATCCGAGGGCGTATGCCCCGAGAAAAGATAATTCAAAACTTTCCTCGATCCTCCACATCTCCTCCCGCAGGGTCCGCGAATACGCGCCCCTGCTGAAGGCGATGGCGAAAAAATCAGCCCTTCCCGAAGGCATAGAAAAAGAGGATGTGGAAGGCTTATAGGACGAACTGCCGTGTTCCCGTCAATACCACGCTTCGCAATACTACATAGTTCCCGCTTGATACCGAGCCTATGTCGAATTCGGTCGCGCCCGCCGGAACCGTGAATGTCTTGGAAGCGACAGACTCGCCTGCGACGCTGCTGTATACGTCAGCTTGGACATTAAACTCATAATTTACCGGAATTCCGATTTCTGCCTTGCCCCTGCCTTCTTGTATAATCAATGACGACACGACAGGCCTCCGGCCTTCCCAGACTTCCATGTTGTCGGACTGCAAAAGCAGCAGTTTCTTGCTTATCGCATTGCTCGTACAATCCACGTCATATATCATCGCCAGCGCTATGCCTTTCGACATCATCTCCTGCGACATGAAATATTCCAGTTCCTCCATGTCCTTCTGCTTGGTCGCGCAATCCGCATTCGACGCATGGACGTTGGCTATAGACTCGTTGATTGAATAGAAGTAATAGCTCTGGTCGTTTAGCTGCACGGCAGACGTGTCAGCGGCAAAATAGCCGCGGAAAGTGAATGATATGGCGAGCAGCGCTCCGGAGATTATGACCGCGGATATTATGAACCACTGGCCTTTAGATGCGGATGACCTGCGCATGGGACACCCCTCCTATTTCAAGTACCATCGACTTGTCCACCGTGCCGTCCCTGGCAAGAAGCGCCACTATCCTCTTCCCGACGGCGTTTATCATCGCGGCACGGGATGCGAGTTCCGGAATCTCATCTTCGGAACACAAATTCCCGCCGTAAAAGTCATGCGTGACTTCTATTGAAAGCTCCCCTTCCTCGAACGCCTTGCCCACTACATCGTCATCGGCTATCGCCAGTATGCTCTGGCTTCCGGCGGCATGCAGCTTGTAAGAAAATGCCATGAGATTATTTCCCGAAGGGAATATAAAAAGAGGCTGCTACTATGGGCTTTGCACGAAAAGTAGCCAATGAACACAAGATGTTGCGATTTTAGAACGTCAAAATACAACCGGTTGACCGATTTTGGACTTTAGGTGCAAAGCCGCTACTATGCGCCCGTGCCATTATGAAATGAATGGCATAAAAATTTCCCGGGGGAATATCAAAAGAGGCTGCTACAGCTTCCTTCCCGTCTTCCTTGCGCCGCAGGCCTCGCATTTGATCGTGACTATCTTTCCTTCTTCGACCATGTTGGTGTCAGGCTTGCCGCATTCCTGGCAGAAGACGTATTCCTTTGCATACTCTTCTATTTTCTGCTTTATCGGGCCCGGGTAAAACTTGCCCTGCAGCAGCAGCTCCGTGCCTCTCGTGCTTCCCGGCGCCGCCAGCTCCTTGAACAGGAACTTGGACAGGTGCTTGGGGTCCCTTCTCAGGGCCTTGGCTATCTCACTGAAATTTTTGATGGAAGTCTGCTTGCCCGTGGCCACGTCGGCCAGGGGAATCTCGAACCTTTCCTTGTTCTCCGCCTTCGGCATTTTTTCCCTTGCCCTTTTCAGCATGTCCGCATAATCCATACGATCACCTAAGCATAATCCTTTAAATTGGGATCGGCATATTTCTCCCTTGCCGATTTTATGGTTCCTGTGACGCCAATCGCCTTGATTATTGCGCGGGATTCCCCTACTATCGACACCATGGCCAATGCCGCCCGGACGTCTTCGACGTATGCGTTGCCGCATCTCAAGACCCCTTTCTGCTTTCTTCCGTCATAAAGGTTGGGTATTATCCATATCCTTGCCTCGGATATGTGCGCTTCGCCCAGCGTGGAAAGGAACGAGTTCCACGCCGTCGCGGAAAATTCCTTGAATTCCACGGGCGATTCGGATATTATCTCGAATATTATATATCTCTTCTTGGGCCTCATGCTTGGCGGCAGCATCCTCGGTTCATTCATTGACGACCACCCCTTCCCACTTCTTTCCTGAAAGCCTTTGCCTGTTGCCCATCACTATCTGCTGCGGCACCGTGCTTGCGCTCGCTATGGCATCGGGCAGTTCCATGCCCACCATGGCCGCAACGGCAGCCAGCTCCCTGCCCGCGCGCATTCCCCATTTCGTTGCCGCGCCTGAAAACGTCACCACGGGAGCCCCGAACTTTCTGCAGAGCAAAACGTTTCTTCTTATCCCTTCCAGAATCCTGACCCGCCTTTTCCTATAATTCTCAAGGATTTCCCGGAAGTTTATCTCTATGGCAACGTTGTTTTCCTTGGCCGCCTTCACGCACACGTGATCAAGGCCCGAATCCTTCCTGCCTTTGCCCGGATGGCACAAAACGTCTATCATGGCGTTCTCGCACGCAGCCCTGTTGACCTCGTAATCGCCGCCGGAAACCATCAGCACCTCGTAAGAGTCCCTGTATCTTCTTGCCTCTTCCATGAGCTGCTGGGGGTTCTTGGCCTCTATAATATAGCACGAAACCATGTCCATCTCAGTTGCCGGCTTTTCGCGAAGGCCCTCAACGCCGATGCCGCGCAGGCCGAGCTTCCGCGCCATGGCTATCATCTCGTCCGTCGTATTCTCTCCTGTAGTCAGGGACGAATACGTATGCAAGTCATAGTAGTCCATTAACCTACGCCTGATAAAAGTAGTCAGGGAAGCTTAAAAAAGCGCCTAAACTTTCCTGCTTATTCCAAGCTTAGAGGGCTTCGGATATTTCTTGCCTGTCTTGCCCTTCCTGCCCTGCGATGTCAGGCCGCGGAAAGCCCTTCTCCTTTGCGACGTGATCCAGCTGATGTGCCTGTCATTCTTTATCACGGGATGGCTTCTGTCAACAAGTATGATCTCATAGAACTTGTGCATTCCGGTCTCGCCGGCATAATAAGAGTTCAAAACTTCCATGTTCGGATATTTTCTGGCGGCCCTTCTTTCGAGAATGGCCTGCGCGCTGTGCTTTGGCGTGAAGAACGTGCCCATCTTGGAGGGCTTCCTGCCTTTCCTGGCCCTCGGCCTTATCCTGCCGCCTTTTCCTATTTTTGCCTTGACTATGACGAACCCCTGCTTGGCCTTGTATCCGAGCGCCCTTGCGCGATCCAGCCGCGTCGGCCTTTCGATGCGCTCAAAGCTCTCTTCTTTCATGGCTCTGACCGAAGCTTTGTATATTTGTTTTGGTTTCTTCCAGAGTTCCCTGACCGACGAATAAAGGCTCATGATATCACCATTAAGTAACCGTGTAAAGAATATAAAACTAACTTTCTATAGCATACTATGCATTCCGCTGCCAAGATTCTGATCGGCATGCTTATTCTTGCCGCGGGCATCTACTGGTATCTTGGCCCGATTCTCGGCCACTTCTCAGGGGACCCGGTATTTCACATAAGGCCGACGTACGCTTTTGCCGTGCTCTTCTCCGGTTTATTCGGGATGGGGCTCATATTCGTCGGCTTTGTCATAGCATGGATAGAATACGAGGACCTTAAATGGGCCAAGCAAACGAAAAGAACGGCAGGCAAGAGATAATAATATTTTAACTACTTTTAAGGTATAAAAATACAAAGCTTTAAATATTCAAGACTGTCCTATAGATGTATGAAGCCAAAGAGGTCTTGTCATGGCGGTCAATAATATAGAAGAGCATCATGCGCGAATAAAGGATAAATTTACTGTTCATAACGAAATAGTAAAAGCTTCCCTCCATGCCATAGGACATTACACCCTGCAATCTGAAAGACCCTCCCTCCTCGTCTTAGGCGGTATAGCACTTCAGCTTCATGCAATAGATGCATATCCCGGCCTCACCCGACCCACTCACGACTTGGATCTTGACATAAATACATCGCTGAAAAAAAGCGAATATAGGGCGCGCATAGGTGAGCCCCTCGCTGCCCGATTAAATGCCTACAATCCCCAAGTGAAAACTTCAGATACTTACACAGTGATGCTTCAGGATGCGGACGGCACGCCATTCTTCATTCACGCGCCGCATTATAATACATCAGGACTATATAATCGAAAGAGACCTGCCATTGAAAGACGCCTTGCAAACGCATCCAGCATACAGATTCCTGCCGAGTGGAATAGCGCGGAAAATGAAAGCGGATCCAGCGGCGCCTATAGAATCCGCATAGCGAGGCCTGAGGACATCGCCGCTGACAAGACAAGAAGGATCATTCAAAGCTCTGCTGTCATGCCCGAAAATCTCAACCATGATTATCATGCTCTTCTAAACAGGGATTGGGGCGCCCTTGCCGGGCAGGAACTCGCCGAAAAGCTCGATTCAACGATTAACATGAAACTCTCCCTCCCTGCATATCACGATGCCGGAAAATCCATATATCGCAACGCGCGCATGCAATATAACGTGATGAAGGATTTGTTTGACATAGCCTTGATTTCAAAGCTCATGGCAGGAAAAACTATAGAATTCGATGAATTCTATTATGACAGTATCCTGCATGAGTAAGTAACTATTCACATTCCCCCTGCAGTGTATGCCGCTTTATATTTTGAATCCAATCTTCATTCATGGACGTCAAGTCAAGGACCGCACCGCCTGTCTTCGTTTCACTTGCCATAAGGAGCGCCTTGCAGGAAATGGGCGATTCGTTCTTCGGGCCGTCATCCTCCATATTCGTCGGCAACCACGGCTATCCTGACGTGTTTGTAGGGCCGATGGCATCCATGGAATACTCTGCCGAACAGGATAATCCGGCCCAGTGGTTCGGGAAAGGCTATTATGACATAATCAAGCTGCGCTCGTCGCTTCTCCGGAGCAAATACAGGCATTCGGTGCATACCCCGTCGAAGTTCGTTGAATACAACCAGGAGCTTGCGCTCGCCTCCTCGCCTACCGATGTGGAGCTTTCATTCCACGGCAAGCCCGGCCATAGGATGGCGATATCGTCTTACGTTCAGCCTATGGGGCCGTCCGTGACGATAGACAGCATGCGGCTTGTGCAGAACCCAAAAATTTCCAGAAAAGTCGACGACATAGTTTCAGACGACCTGAAGGCCGCTGACGCGGGCTTTCTTCTTTACAAATCCGGAATTGACGTTTACAGGCTTACCAATATACTGTCGTCCGGGGCGCTGGGCATCTCGAAAAAGATGGTCCCCACGCGCTGGTCTATCACGGCATCGGATGATATAGTCGCCAAACAACTGATGAAAGAAATACGGCTGTTTCCCGAAATTGAGGAATGCCTTGCGTATGAATCAGAATATATGGACAATCGCTTCGTCATTCTTCTCTTGCCCGGAGCGTGGGAATTCGAGAATTTCGAGGCATGGCATCCCGGGAGCAACTGGTCGTTTTCCGATGCCGTGGAAATAGCCGCGGAATACGAGCCCTTTTCCGGGCGCAAGGATTATGCAAGCACCGAAGCCGGAGGATATTATGCGTCGCGCATCGGAGTCGCTGAAGCGGTTCATGCCATGAAAAAGCAGTGCAAAGCCGTCGTGTTCCGGGAGATAGGCGGAGGCTATACTGTGCCGCTTGGTGTCTGGGTCGTCCGCGAAACGGTCCGCAATGCGTTCAAGGCCGGCCCCAAGCGATTCGCGTCAAAAGCAGAGGCTCTTGAATACGTTAAAACAAGAATACGCCTGCCTTTGGCGGAATACCTGAAAAGAAGCGTCGTGCTGCGCCAGAGAAGCGTGAAAGATTTTGTTTAGTCCATGTACAATGAATCAAGCTTTGTGCCGTCAGGCACTTCCTCCATGAACATGTCGAAATCTCCGATAACTCTTTGACCCTGATAGCAAACGCCTATGAGGTGCTTCCTGTTCCCTTCATCCCCATACCGATCCGTCACCTTATAGGCAAACTCGCCGGCTGAAATAATGATGTCCCCATTGCGCCCTAAACCGCCTTGGGCAATATAACTGCCGGAATCCGTTTGGATTGCACCCCAAGGCGGAACGCGATGATCTGAATCTATATGCAAAGTCCCTTGGAAAATTTCAGGCCCGTTTATGCCGTTGATTCTCCCGCCAATGATGTACATAGTTCTCACGTCTTTGATGAGAAAACTATTTATTATTTCACTTCCGTATCTAAAATCTATATGTTGTTTTCTTCCGCCGCGGCGGAGTTCCCCGCGGCATCCGAGTGGCTCAATATTGACAGGCCTCTCAGCATGAAAGCCCTCGAGGGCCATATCGTCGTTCTTGACTTCTGGACATACTGCTGCATCAATTGCATCCACATGCTGCCGGACATCAAGATGCTGGAAGAGGACTACGCCGGCCGGCCGGTCGTGTTCATAGGCGTGCATTCCGCAAAATTTGAAAATGAAAACGACGTCAATAACATACGATCGGCGGTCCAAAGATATGAAATAGCGCATCCGGTTGTCGTGGACAGGGACCATCGCATATGGAATGCTTACAAGGTTACTGCATGGCCAACGATAGTGATAATAGGGCCTGACGGCAAGATCGCATACAAGCGGTCAGGCGAGGGGCAGTTGCAGGACATCGATGCCATGATAACCGCGCTTCTCAAGAGAAAGGACGTTGTCGGCGAAAAAATTCCGATAGCCATCGCTCCCAAAGTAACGAAAGGCGTCCTTTCGTTCCCGGGAAAGATTGATTACAGGGACGGCGTCCTTGCGATAGCGGACTCGAACCATCACAGGATTCTGGTCGCCGAGCTGGCAGGCGCGACCGCGAAGGTCATCCACGAAATAGGCTCCACGACGGAGGGCATGATGGACGGAAGCTTTGCAAACGCCATGTTCAGCAGGCCCCAGGGCGTCGCCATCGGCAAGGACTGCATATATGTGGCCGACACCGAAAACCATGCGATACGCCTCATAGACCTGAAGACAAAGGCTGTGGAAACGGTCGCCGGCACGGGAGAACAGTCGAAAGGCGAGCCCCGCAAAGGAAAGCTCAATTCCCCGTGGGACGTGCTGTTTCGCGACGGCAAGCTCTATATAGCCATGGCAGGCTCCCATCAGATATGGGAAATGGATGCAGGAACGAGGCGGCTTGCAGCTTACGCCGGAACGTCGGCTGAGAACATAATTGACGGGCCCAGGCATTCCGCGTTCCTTGCCCAGCCGTCGGGACTTGCAACCGACGGCGAATTCCTCTATTTTGTCGACAGCGAGGTGTCTGCCTTGCGCCGCGTCCGTTTCTCCTCCGGAGCCGTTGAGACGCTGATAGGAAAAGGCCTCTTCGTCTTCGGCCACGCCGACGGCACGTTCGGCAATGCCCTGCTCCAGCATCCGCTCGGCGTGGATTACGCGAACGCGAAGGTGTATGTCGCCGACACCTATAACCACGCAATAAGGGAGGTCGACCTCAAAAACCGCACGGTATCCACGCTGATAGGAAGAAAGCCGTCCAATGTCTGCACGGTAGCCGGCAGCGAATGCGATTCCCTCCCGCTTTACGAGCCGAACGACGTCGTCGCACTCGGCGACGCGCTGCTGATAGCGGACACAAACAACCATCTCATCCGCCTCTTCAGGGACGGCACGCTCACCGATGTGGAAATCGTTTTTTAGCCAATCCGCCGGGATATCTTTAAATAACTCGAAGTCCTCTAATTTTCAGCAAACAAAAACACAAGGAGGTAATCACAAATGGTAGAATTTGAAACCATAACATCCGAGGAAATAAAATTCGGCGAGAACAAGTTCCTTGAAGTCGCCAGGAAAAAGGCCAAGACCGAAGAAGGCGAGAACGTCTTCATATCGCTGAGCAGGGGCTTCTTCACGAAGGAAGGCGAAAGAAGGTACAACAAGTCGTTCGCCATACCGGTTGACGAAAGCGTCATAAACTTCGTCGCGGAAACTCTGAAGAAGGTGTAAGATGCTTTTCTCCGAGGCCGTGAAAATAACCGGGGAAAGCGAAAAGGCCAGGCGCCTTGAAAATTATTTCCTGGGCTCCTTGTTCGCTTCTGTGCACGGAAGCATAGGCGAATGGACCCTCCATTTTTATGATCCTAAAACCCATAAGACGGTGAACTGCACCGTCCATGAAAACCGCACGGTGGAACTGGAAGCCGAATCGCCTGCCTTGGGCAGGCTGGAGAAGCTCGACATCTCCCGGGTGAAAATATCCCCGGATGAGGCCGTGCAAGCCGCACTGGCGGACTACAGCATGCCCCCCGTCCAGACGCTTCTCACCCTCGCGATGAAGGCCGGGGCGCCCGTATGGACCGTGAGCCTTATATCGGCGGCGCTTTCCGTAAGTTCTTACGACGTGTCGGCCGAAGACGGCTCGATAAAGGAAAAGCGCATCGCAAGCATGATGCAAAGGTTTAATTCAGCGGGGCGCAATTAATAGAGATGTTCACGCCCCAGGTTTACGGCTCATGGCAGGACGTCCAGTGGGAAAAATACGACGAGTTCCTGCGCATCATGGGGAGGGACTTTTTCTCGTCCATGCTTGAGAAGCGTGTGCTGGACATAGGGTCCGGTTCCGGCTATCTGGAGCGCTTTCTTGTCAGCAAGGAGTTTGACGTGAAGAACGTGATTTCCCTCGATATCCGCAGGGACTTCATGAAGAAAGTTGACAAGGAAAATCTGGTAGTCGGCGACGGAAAATTCCTCCCTTTCAAGAACGGCCGCTTTGACGCCGTGATTTCCGTGGACACCATGCATTTGGTAAAAGATACGGATTTTGCCCGCGTATTGAAGCCCGGCGGCCTCGCGCTTCTCTCGGTCTTCTTCTCCCACGGCGTTTACGAAGAGAGAAGAAACCTGCTCCGTTCCCTCCTCGCCGATTTCCAGATAATATTCGAGTTCGAGATCCACGGCAAGGAAAAGGAATACGTCATCCTCGCAAGGAAAGCGGTTCAATGATTTTGCATTGTATAGCCAATGACAGAAGCATTCGGGCAAGATTCTGTCTTTGCTATGTGTAGAGAATGCCTGAAAACCAATGTCATCTGCTATAGAAAGCGCCGCTCGGAGGCAGCCAAAGCCGTGAAGATGATTCCCTGATCACATCTTTTCAAGCGGCTTTATTCCCAGAAGATTGAGGCAAATCCCGATGACGTTCTTGACCGCCGCGACTAAGGCAAGCTTTTCCGCTTCATCCTTGGAGCCGATTATTTTCTCATCGTGATAATAGGCGTTGAACATAGATGCCAATTCAAAAACGTAGTTTGCCACTATGTTCGGCTTCAGTTCCTCCGCGGCCTTCTGCGCAGCCCCGGGAAATTCCGCAAGCTTGCGTGCAAGCCCCGTCTCCTTCTCCGAAAGCCCGCCGGCCTTGGGCTCCTTCCCGGCCTTTCTTAAAATGGACGCGGCCCTTGCATGGGTATACTGAAGATAAGGGCCTGTATCGCCTTCAAGCGATGCCGCTTCCTTTATGTCAAAGGAAATTTCGGATGCAGTCCCGTACTTGAGGAAATAATACTTTGCCGCCCCGATTGCGCCCGCTTCGGCTATCTCTTCCTTGAGATTTTCATCGTGATCCTCTTTTGCAACATAATTCCCCAGTATGGCCTTCTTTAGCTCTTGAAGCAGCCACTCGCCTTCTATGACGTTGCCAAGCCGTGAGGACATCTTGCCGTCCCGCAATTTTACCCAGCCATAAGCCAGATGTAACTGTTTATCCTTGTATTTCTGGTCGAGGAGCTCTTCGACCTTGAACGTCACCTTGAAGAAGCTGGCCTGTTCAGGCCCGACTACATGTATGCACTTGTCTATTTTCCCAAACTCGGTAAATTCTAGCTCGGCGAGGCCAAGCTCTTTGGCTTCATATGTCGGAAAGCCCAGGCTGTTTATGAATACGCGCTTGTCAAGACCATGCGGTTCGCCGTCAAATATTACTGCGCCATCGCTCTCTTTGAGTATCCCCTTCTTCAGCGCATCCTGGGATATCTTGAGCCCTTTTTCAGCAACTTCGGATTCGAAAAACAGCCTGTCATATCTTGTATAGACCCTCCCATATATTCTTGCAAAATAATCCAGGCTCCACTGGCGGGTTTCCTGCCAGAGCTTCATTATGCCCGGATCTTTCTTGTATATTTTCGCATTGATTTCTATTATTTCTTTTTTCGCGTTTTCATCTTCTTCGTATGACTTGCTGCCTTTTGCATAAGCCTTGCCCAGGAAGCGTATCTTCTCGTCAAGGCCCTTTATCTTCTTTACGTCTTCCTTGCCTATGCCCCACAGGCATTTTGCTATATGCAAGCCCACGTCTCCCTGGTAGTTTGCCCGTATGACTTTCACGCCCGAATACTCTAGCATTCGCGCCACGGATTCACCGGTAATTATGTTCCTTAAGTGCCCTATATGGAAGAGCTTGTGCGTATTCGGATGCGCAAACTCCACAATAACCTTGCCCTTTCCATTTCCTTTGCCATACTCTTTTTCTGACGCACTTGTTATTATTTCTTCCGATAGCTTGTCCCAGTTGGCGTAAAAATTCACATATGATCCTTCAGCCTTGATTTCTTTTATCAAGGTAAATTTGTTTTTTGAAAATTCTTTTGCGAGCGAAACGGCTATTTCCTGCGGCGCTTTGCGAAGTTCCCTTGCAAGCGAGAAGCACGGCATGGCCAAATCCGCCTTTATTTCCTTTGGAGGCGTTTCCAAAAGCGTATTGTAATTGCCTGCTATTTGCCTCGACTCTTCCCGGAATTTCTCGAGCGTCATGGTATCACTTCTTTGGCAGTGTTTTTAATATTATCAGCGCGAACCCAAAACAATATCCGATATCTCAGAAAGAGTATTTGTCCCACCAGACGTCAGCAAAACTATGACTTTTTTACCGGAAATGTTGAGCTTCCAGACGCCTGCAAATGCAGATGCAGACGTAGGCTCCATTACCAAGGATTCCTCAATTAACATATGCCTTAAGGCGCTCTTTATCTCACCTTCATTCACCTCTAATACAGAACCCTTCGATTCCTTCAATGCACGCAATGCTTTTGGCGAAGAGTACGATTCGGTTGCTACGATACCTTCAGCAACGGAATCAGCAATGTTGCTTAAAATCTCATAATCATTTCCACTTTCCATGGCGCTTTTGAGCGGCGAAGCTCCTTCGACCTGCACTCCTATCATTTGCGGAAGCTTCGCGATTTTTTTCATCTGCGCGATTTCCTTGAAGCCTGACCATATGCCTGCAAGATTAGATCCATTACCGCACGGAACGATAATCTTATCCGGCATCCCTACCTTTTCGTATATTTCCCAAGCGATTTTTTTGCTTCCTGCGGATTTGAACGGGTTTAAGGTGCAATTCCACCCCGAAATATTTTCGTCCAGAATTTTTCTATAAACCGCTTCATATGTTCCTGCCATTTCCACTATTTTTCCTCCAAAAAGCTGTATCATTTTCTTTTTACCTTCGGATGCATGATCGGGGATATAGCACGTGCAACGTATTCCAGCCACCTTTGCGTATGCTGAAAGGGATATTGCGGCATTGCCGGACGATATTGCAAAAACATCCTTTATACCAAAATCAACCGCCTTGTCTATCAATACAGCACTCTCCCTATCCTTGAATGAGCCTGTCGGATTCTTACTCTCGTCCTTAACATATAATTCTTGGCATCCAATCATAGCTCCCGTCTTTTTTAATTTTACCATGGGGGTATTGCCTTGCCCCAGAGTCACTGTATTTTTTGCCGGCACTACATTCTTGTACTCAAGATAATCGTAATATTTATTGTGGATACAAGTAAGAGTTTTTATCGATTCTTCATATTTCTTTTTACACTTTACGCATTCAAGGTATCCTTGCATCATTTATCACCTCATTTTGGACAAGCCATGACGCAACGTAGTCCTTTGAAGGTCGGCCATCAAAGAAAAACCTGTGTATCGCATGTTCATCTCCATATAACAGAGAAATTAGCCTATTGGCATTTTCTTCCACGGGACGATATTGCATAGGCAATACAACAACAGCGGCCTTCCCTTTATAATGGCGCAGCTCCCCAGTCGCATGATAAGGAACGTCCACAAGTCCCAATTGTGACAACTCTGAAACTGCAGCAAGGACCGGGCATTGATAATGCATGCCATGTCTTACCTTTATTCTTTTTCCGCCCGGATCCGAAACATACATATTCTCACCTTTAAAATATTTACCCAAAAGATTTGCCCCGGGGGGAACTTCGCGCAAAGAATCGAGAAGTGTTTTTGCAGGCCCGACGCAATCGCCCTCCCATACTATATGTGTCGGTTTCATTCCGAAGAATTCAAGATGCTTGGAATAAAAACTAGCGTATTCTTCCTTGCCTTCCCCAGAACGGTTATAGTCGTCTATGAGCACAAGCCTTGAGACGCCAACTCCAGCGTTTGTCGCAATGTCTTCAATGTCTTTCGCAATCGCTATTCCTGCTTCTTCTGTTGGCGGGTCTCCAAGATACGTGTGACCATACTCTATACTTATGCCGATAATCTTCGAGCCTTCTTTGATGATCCCTTTCCATTTCATTCACCGAAGCATTTCTATCCCCCGGACAATATAAATAATTCATGTCCAAAATAGGACATTTTAAATAGTTTTTTGACATAAGATAAACATGGAAAAGCCTATAGCGAAGCGCGTTCATGCATGGATAAGGGAAAGACCGTATCTGGTCTGGGCCCTGAAGAGGGGCTTTGTCAACTTCTCTTCACTCGCCCGTGCGGCACAGCAAGAGCTGAACGTGAAGAACTTTGACGCCGTCATAGTGGCTGCAAGGCGTTTTGGCGACGAGGCAACTTCCGACGGCAAAAACATCATAAGCCTGCTGAAAAATAGCCGCCTTGAGATAAAAACGGGCGTGAATGTTTACATACTGAAATCCAGCAACATGGAGAGGAAAACGGATTATCTTCACGTGATAAAAGGCAGCAACGCAACAACCGTGATAACCGAAGAGCCGATGGATATACCATGCATGCGCAAGAACGAGAACATGCTGGAGGTCAGAATAATCAGCCCGGCGGAAATAGAGAACAATACGGGCTTCATGGCATACGTCTGTTCGGCCTTAGCCGAGCGCGGAATCAACATACAAGAAACGTACAGCTGCTACACAGACACCATATTCATCTTCGCCAAGAAAGACATGACTCGCGTCGTGGAAACGCTCGAATCGATAGGGATTAGGTAAGCAAAAACAAGAAAAGAAAAATCGGTTTTATCGCGCTTTGTAGGGGTCGGCCATGAACGATTTCAATTCCTCGGGCTTAATCCCTATCGCTTTGGCAACTGACTCTCTTCCTACGACAAATGCAACGCCGTTGCCGTTATTGCCCTGTGTCATGTATTCCTGGAAAGGAATGCGACCGTTGGCAGGGGCATATCTTATTGCGCTTTTATCCTCAATAGATACTTTTATTGGGTATCTGATGCCCAAAACAGCACCGTTTTTAGGCGCATGATTGTCATAGCGCGTCCAGTTAAACGTCTGGAGATTTCCCACGATTGCATCTCCCGGAGGAAGTTCCACAGGCTTTCTTCTTGTATCGCCCATATAACTACCGTTGGGCAGTATGGCCACAGGTTCACCATATTTTAGTCCGTTTTTAGCAGCCCAATCTGCAAAAGAAATCTCGCTGTTTTCTGCCATCGTCTATTTTTTATGTCAAGCTTTAAATTGCTTGATGCGCCATTCTGAGGTACTCGTATAGCCATTACCCATAAATTTAAATATTGCCCATGCTATTGATTATAGTGGGGTGAGATGATGCCTATACTGACAACAGACGAGAGGAGAAGGATAATACTACCAAGGCACGCGGTGGAAAAATACGGCCAGAAGTTCGTGGCCATCGAAACGGACAAAGGAATTTTGCTCAAAGCCCTTCCTAAAGATCCTCTAAAGGCGCTTGCGATGGAAGGAAGGAAACTACCCAAGGGCATCACGATGGAAAAGATGAAAAAGGAAACGGAAGAGGAAATACTGAGGTATCTCTGATGATATACGCCGATACCGACTTTTTTCTCGCCCTTATAAAGAAAAATGACTGGCTGAAGAAGAATGCAATAAGAGCGTATGAAAACCACAAAGGCAGCATAGAAAGTTCGGATATAACGCTTCTTGAACTCATGTTTGCGTCCAAGAAGTATTCACTGGATGCGGAAGTTGTCGCCGGCTCTTTCTTTGAACTGACGGACAGCGTAAAAGGCATAACGCCCGAAGAAGGAATGAAAGTCGCATGGCTCGTCAAGGAAAAAGGATTTGGCCCGGCGGACGCGTTTCATTCCGTATTTTCAGCAGGGAATCCGGTGATTACATCGGAGCATAAGTATGCCGAGACGGGCCAGAAAATAATAGACCTGAAACGGCAAAATTAATCCAGAAACGCCCCGGCGACGATAAGCGGGAATATTATGGTGGCGTCCCCTGCGACCTCGACGGAATTCTTGTAAAAAGGCTCGAAGAGCTTGATCTTCCCCCACGTGTAAGCTTCATCGGGCTTGGCGCTTGACGTTGATCCATCCCATTCCGTGCCGCTTGATACGAAGACGGCGTATTTCGTGCCGCCCCTGAAAATGTGGGCGTTAAGCACGTAATGCCTTGAAGCGCCGGCGCCAAGCGCTATGACGCCTGTTTCCTTGGCGTCAAGCGGCATGTCGTTCATCCGGTATATGTCCTCGGAAGAATCGAACTTGAAATCAGGATTTTGATGCTTGAAGAACCACACGATGTCGCCGATCGCGCCGTCGAGTATGGACGGCGAAAATACGGGGATATTATTCTTATATGCCCAGTAAAGGAAGGACGACTCGTTGTTTATTTCTTTGCCCATCTCCTTTACCAACTCAATGCCGTTGAGTATTTTATTTTCCGCCAGCTGCCTCTTGTAGAACCTCTCAAGGAGCGCCAGCGTGAATTTCTCGAATTTTGCGTATATTGAGTCCGGAACGTAGATATTGCCTGTCCTGTTCATGCCTTTGGCGTAAAGCTCTTTTGCATCCTTGTCAAAGTGACCCAGAACGAACGGGTCGTAGCACTTTAGTACGTCTTCCTCTATGCCGCCGCCTGTCGTGCAAAGCACGTCCACGTGCCTGTTTTTGGCCAAAAAGGCTATGACGTCCCGTATGCCGGACGTCGTGAGGTTGGACGTGAAAGTAAGCACTATCTTGACCTTCTCCTTGCGCATCTTTCTTACAAGATCCACGGCTATTCCAAGGTTTGTCGCCTGAAATCCAGTGGCCTTGAAAGAATCTATGAACTCCTCCAGATTCATTTTCCCGGAAAAATCAGGCCCCTTTACCGGAACGAAATCCCTGACGTCGAGGGTCTTGCGGAAATCCAGGTCATGCGCCCTGTCCAATTGCTTTTTTGTTACCATGTCATCATCCCTTGCGCAGGAAGCCCTGCAGCCGGCCAATGATTGAGCTATCCCCAACAACGGTTAAAAAGTTATCTTAAAAAGTTAGCCTATCAGACTAATAGTGATTCCATGAAGATATGCCGGTTTTGCAGGGGCACCAGCGTTCTGTGCCAAAGCTGCCTGAAGAACGTCCGGGAAGGGAAGACGACCCAGCTTGAGGTGGACGTTGCCAGGGCACTCCACTCGGTGGATCCGGAAGCCGACTATGAAAGCGTCACGGACGGCAGCCGCATCGTGATAACCGCGAAAAAGGGCGCTGCCAGCAAGATAATCGGCAAGGGCGGCAGGGGCGTGAAGAAGATGGAAGATGCCCTGAAAAGAAAAGTAAAGATACTGGAAGTTACGGACGACAGGAAAAAGATGGCCGAAGACATGCTGATGGTGCCTGTCATAGGCGTGAACGTCCTGTATGACGGAAAGGAGAAACTGAGGCTCCGCGTATCAAGGCGCTATGCAAGCCGCGTGAGCCGCGGCAGTCTGGATTCGCTCTCCAGGATATACGGAAAAGACCTTGACATAGTCTACGAGTAGTTTTTATTTCTAAGATTCAAGTGTTTAGCATGAGAATAGCGGTACTTGACAACGAGCTTTGCAACCCGAAGAAATGCAGCTACGAGTGCATATCCGCCTGCCCGGTCAACCGCGAAGGCGAAGAATGCATCTATCTTGGGCCGGACAAGTTTCACCCTGAAATAAACGAAACCATCTGCATCGGCTGCGGCCTTTGCCACAAGAAATGCCCGTTCAAGGCGTGGTATATAGTCAACCTGCCGGAAGAGAAGAAGGAAAGCCCGATAATGCAGTACGGGGTCAACGGCTTCCGGGTCTTCGGGCTTCCTGTGCCGTTCCAGGGCGTTGTCGGGCTGCTTGGCCCCAACGGAACCGGCAAAACGACTGCGCTTCGCATTCTTTCCGGCCAGCTTGCGCCGAACTTGGGCGCGGTTTCCGATGGAAGAAGCAAAAAAGAAGTCTACGAAAGCCTGATGAAAACGCACCGCGGCACGGAATTGCAAAATTATTTTGAGCGCCTCATGAAGGAAGACATGAAATCCGTTTACAAGCCCCAACAGGTCAATCTCCTGCCTGACGTAATCAAGGGCACTGCCAAGGAGGCGCTAAAAAATTGCCCTGATGAAATCATAAAACAACTGGAGCTTTCTGCAGTGATGGACCGCAAGCTATCCGAGCTTTCAGGCGGGGAGCTTCAGCGTGTGGCGATTGCCGCGGCCCTATCCAAGGATGCGGACATATACTATTTTGACGAGCCATCGTCCTATCTTGACGTCCGCCAGAGGGTCAACGTTGCCATGGCGATAAAGCGCCTTGCCGAACGCAAGCTTGTCATGGTCGTGGAGCACGACCTGGCGACTTTGGACATCATGGCAGACAGGATACACATATTCTACGGCTCGCCGGGAGTTTACGGCATAGTTTCCCAGCCCTATTCCGTGAGAAAGGGAATAAACAATTTCCTTGACGGCTACATACCCGAAGAGAACATAAAATTCCGTGACCCGCTTCAGTTTGAAGCAACTAACGAGAAGAAGCCGTCGAAAACCGTTGCCGCAGGCTTTGATGAAATGACGAAAACCTATGATAAATTTTCCCTTACGGTTGAGCCGGGGATGATATACCAGAACGAGGTCGTCGGGGTCTTGGGTGCCAACGGCCTTGGCAAGACCACTTTTGCAAAGATGCTGGCCGAACGCCAGGACGTGAAGATATCGTATAAGCCCCAATACCTTGACAGCGACTTTGCAGGCACCGTCGCCGAGCTGCTCGCCACCGCGGACAGGCAGGACAAGATACTCATGCGGCAGATGGGAATCGAAAGGCTCATGGAAAAATCCGTGAAGAGCCTGTCCGGCGGCGAGCTTCAGCGCGTCGCAATAGCGCTATGCCTTATGAAGAGCGCAGACCTCTATCTTCTGGACGAGCCTTCCGCATATCTTGATGTCGACCAGCGCATGGCACTGGCCAAGATTCTCAAGAGCTTCGGCACCGTAATGATAATAGACCACGACCTCATGCTGATAAACTATGTCTCGGACAAGGCGATGCTCTTCACCGGCGAACCCGGCGTAAGCGGCCGCGCGCGAATGATGCCGCTCGGCGAGGGACTCAACGAGTTCCTAAAAAACTTGAACGTCACGTTCAGAAAAGACCCGCAGACGAAACGCCCCCGCGCCAACAAGCTCGACTCCGTCAAGGACCGCGAGCAGAAACAACAGGGGAAATATTATTTGTGAATGACAATTTCATGAATATCAAATTATTTCTTCTTCGGTTTCCTGTCACGGCGTGGAACTTCAAATGCCTCAACATCAGATTTCCGGAAGAGTAACTGGCCACCACCAGGTTCTGGTTTCTTAAGCCTAACTGGGATGGCTGAGAAATAAGGAGGTCCATCCATTCCTATGTTAGCCCATCGCTTTACAGTACGAGCATTAAATCCATAATGCTCTTGTATGTCTTCCGCAGTCATGATTTCATCCATAGACAAATGCAAAATGGATGCTGCTGCCTCTTCAATAGTATTCACCCTGCATATTGTTTCTCTGACTTCAGCGGGCTTACACTTATAATCCGATCCGGAGTTCATCTCTGCAGGGGGTGGGTTCGTATCCCAGCATACATAGTACGGCGTCAGGATCAGCTCCAATCCTACCTTGCCCAATTGATCAAAAGCAATGCATCTCTGCCTGTTTGCCCTCTTCTACTCTTGATACATAGTCTGGAGCTGCCCCAGTTCCCGAGAGAGTTGCTCTAACGGATAATTTAAGCGCGTCCGCTTATTTTTGAGATATTGGCCCACCATAACATGGCGTTCACTAACAGGATACGTGAGACTTTCCCCCGTCCCATAGCCCTGCTGTGTGGTAATGCCATTCATCTCTGTAGACGACTCCGATTAGTGCCTGAAGTTCCTGTGTTCCGTCTTGCTTCGCTCTGCAAGCATCGTAAGGCTACGCATTATTCGCTGCACATCCTTCCCGTCGCCTCCGTAACGCTCGGTAGAAAAATTCACGTATTTCATCTCTACGCAGGATGCGACGGCACTGTTGCTGCTGTAAAGTGGACTCAGAAATACGAGCATGAAAGGATCAACTAATTTTTGAGTATTATACATGTCTTGGTGCACGCCTTCTATCAGAACCGCATACGGATTGAACATGTCCCTGTATCTCTTCGCATCGGCGGGGCAAAATGCGTCTACACGTTTTATCACTGCATCACCTCTGTAAGATTCCGCCTTGAAAAACACTGCGTTGTTATTCGGAAAACACTCTCTCATGAATTGCTGGAAATCCGGCATAACCGCGTGACCTATCGATTCCCAACTATGCTCAAGTTGGTTGCCCAACGTCATATACTCCCCCGCCTTCGGCAACGGGAGCTTACCTATTTCCAGCTTCACTGTCGGTTTGAATGAATGTTTCATCTCTACTTCTATCGCTACAGAAGGCCCTTTCGGAATAGTGTCAATATTGACGTTACCCTGCACACTTCCTAGTTGGACATTCCATTTATATGTTGTAGTGATAGAGCCTCTCGGAGGAGCCAACGCATCGTTGAGCTCTTGCGAGAGCAGAAACAATTCCCGGGTAAACCCTGCCGCGACAAGATCCGGATTCAGTTCAAGTCCATTATACTCTTTGCTTCCATCCGCACGAATTACACCGTCCGGTTGCATGTAGCGCTTATTTCCAAACATCATAATTATCACTTCTATATCAAACTATCACTTTCGTCCGGTATACGTAGTCCCTTGTTCCTCATGTAATCACGAAGCCATTCCACGTCGCCTTCTGTGAACGTTCTGAATATATTAGGCACATCTTCCAACTCTTTGGTAACGGGATTCCAAACACGATATTCTTTTACAGGACTATTGGCCTCAAATACCACTCCTTCGTATGTATAATTGCCGAATCCGGGAACGTTACTTTTGACAAAAGGTGCCTGCCTCAACGCTGCATATTTTTTTACTTCATTGCACATACCGGAATGATCTCTGAACGCTTCGTGATATTCCTTTATCCTCGCTCTCGTTTCAGGGTCAACAACCCAACTTCCTATTTCGGCAGCCTCGTTCATGTCACGGGCGACAACAAGGGAACTGACTTCCATTTCCTCTATATCCTTCACATTAGCCGGATCACGCAATTCGTCTACCCTCATGTTATATACACGGAACTCTTGCATGTCATGGTAAAATTCCGGCATACGTCCCCCACCACTGGTATATTTTTCATGGTCCGTTGCCGCCAAGCCATAACTCAGATACGCCCCGTTAACTCCATACAATCGCCATATGAAATGCCCCCTGCCTACGGTAATGAAAGGATTAAAGCTGACTGTTAAAAATGGAACATATTCGTTTGCCTTAAACGGGCTGTAGCTGAGCAACTGAAAGCCTACGGGCCCTGTATGTCTGTGCGTCTCCATATATCCCTCGCCCCATTCTCGGGTGAATTCATTGCGCGCCAATTCCTCAAATTTCACAGGCATTTCGATCACTTCATAAATTATTTCGTCTTTGCCTTCGTCCGCCCATTTTTGGCGGGTTGGCTTTCAGACTCTCTATATCCTCTTTACGAAACAGAAGCTCCCCCCCCCTCCACTACCAGAATGCTTAAGGCGAACCTGTAATGCAGGTAAGTAAGGCTGACCCTCCGGCCCGCTTATGCTCCATCGTCTGATAGTAGACGAACTCCAGTGATACTGCTCTGCCACATCTCGGACAGTTAACAAATCGCTTGTGGATAACCCATAGTTAGACGCAGCCTCTTCCAGCGTGTCTACAAGAATAATATCCCCTCGCTCTTGAGCAATGATAATATAGACAGTTTCATCCTCAAATGTCTGCTCCTCTTTCCGGGGTCTTCCTCGGCGTCTCCTGCTCCGCAATACGTTCTCCAACTCCTTCTCGTCCACCAAAATCTTACCTGTGCCACGACCACGGATACGGCCTTTCTCGTGTAAAAGGCCAACGGCTGGACTCGCCCAGACCTTGAGTGTGCACATAGGTATGACATTAAAACCCTCATCAAGCCTTGGATTAACGCCACCACTAAAATCATATTCATGTATCTGGTCATACATAGCTACCACTCACCATAACCGTATTTTGCCGTTATAATTGGATAAAATCCTCAACTAAATTTCCATCCAAACTGAAAATCGGGCATATAAACTTTTCATTTTATACAATATTTCAGGCACTAATTAAAAATAGAGGAAATGCGCATAATTAGGGGATTTTAATGGAACTTGACGCAAAGGACAGGAAGATATTCTATCTGCTCACCGAGAATTCGCGGATGAAGCGCGGCGACATGGCGAAGCGCGTCGGGCTGAAGAAGAATACGGTAATCTACAGGATAAACCGTCTTCTGAAAGAAAAGTACATCAAGCGGTTCGTGGCAATAACGGACTTCCAGCGGTTTGGCGTGTATTCATACGACCTTTTCGTGAAGATACGCGCCTTGGAGAAACGGGAGCAGGCGATAAGGGCGTATTTCACCAAGCACCCGAACGTGATATGGGCAACGACGCTTTTCGGCCAATGGGATTTATTCGTCCAGATAGCGGCGAGAAGCGTCGAGGAATTCAATGAACTGATGGGGTATATTACCGTTTTCTTGGGCAGCAATCTGGAAAATCACGAGGTCAAGTTTCCAATCAAGCGGACAAAAATGATCCATACCATGTTTGACTGTGAAAAGGAAACAGGATACAAATACAAGCTTCCCTCAGATAGCGAAACCATGGCGCTGGACGAGGCCGACAAAAAGATATTACGTTGCCTGAGTTCCGACGGACTTGCGTCCTATATGTATATAGCGAAAGAAACGGGCATCGCCATGGAAACCGTGCGGAACCGGATGAATGCGCTGCGCAAGAAGGGCGTGATACTGAAATACGCGCCCGAGATAAACTACGGCAAGTTCAATATCTCCACGTATCTCGTCATCGTGAACTTCCGCTACATGAGCGTTGACTCGCGGAAGCGCGTCTTCGGATATCTCAACCATCGCAACGACGTGAAGATAATCTTTGAAACCGTCGGCAAGCAGGAGATTTATTTCTACGCAGCCGTGGGCAGCCCGAAAGAACTGGAAGCGCTTGTCAAGGACATGAAGTACAGGTTCCAGAATTCAATACTCAACGCAGAGCATTTGCTGATAACCGAAGAACTCAAGCTGGACTTCTTCCCGGAAGCGCTCGCGCCATAAACAGTCCGCCACTATGGTGGAAATAGTGATGCAACGACGGGCGTTGCGAAAACAAAGGGAATGTCAAAAGTGATGCGATTCTGACGACCACGTTCCTTCGGTTTTCCTTCCAGTCGTAAGCGCAGTTCAAACATACGGCCATTGCTCCATTTCATATGGCGTTCAATGAACGGACTGTAAACCATCCCGCCACTGATGGTGAAAACTGTGAAAAAGTGGCGGGCTTTGCTGAAACGGAAGAAAATGTCAGAAAGCCCTCGCGATTTTGATGGGTGAGGTTCCTTTGGCTTTACTTCTTGGTCGTAAGCGCTGTTCAAAATAGCGGACTAACCCGCGATTGCCTCATTCCCACGCTGAATCTTCGTGTCTTGGTGTTTTCACCAAGATTAGCCGGCGTTTTCGCCACCTTAAGCGTGTGGCTTTCGATATGCGGGTTGTAAAAAATCAAAATCGTCTCGCGCTTCCCATCCTGAATTCGAGATTCTTCAGGCGCTCATTGATCGTTTCCGTCTGGCTGCGTATGGCCGCAAGCTGGGATTCTATCATGGTCAGCTTTTCCATTACGTCATAGTTCGCTTCGCCGCGGCCTGCGCGGCCCGGCCCCATCGTAAGGCTCCGCCTGTCCGGAAAGGGCTCCTCGGGGGCGAAAGGCTCTGTAGCGATATTTTCCCTTTCCCACGGCTTTGGCGGGGCGTCGTCTGCAGGCGCGCCCATCACGTTTTCCCGGAAGTTCTGCGCGTACGGGTCTGCGCCGCTGGTTACATAGGACTTTATGTCGTCAATATCCTCGTTCTCGCTTCTTCCCAGAATCCTGTTTTTTACCCCGCCGATTATGTCGCCTATTCCCATGGTCATACCTCCTTGTATATCTGGAACTGCCTGAGTATCTTCTCGCGTATCTCCATTATGTTGTCCTTCGCGAATTCAAAATATCGCCTTCTGTTGCTGTAATAAAACATGTGATTGAAGAACCACCAGAAGCTTTTCTGTATGAAGTTGCTGTATTCGTAGGTTGTCGTTATGGTGCCCTTGATCGTGATCTTTATGGAACCCTTGAAATTGGTGCCCTGCTCCCCCTGAGCGAGTATTCTTATGGTGGTCCGCGTCCACCTGTCTTCTTTCCTTGTCCCGGCCCACCAGCCATAGAATCCGCGCGGGTCCGAGGTTATGTCCCATCTCAGGTCCGTTTCGACCACGTCCTTCCGGGATATCTTCATTATGTCCCTGAGGTATTCCGGGAATTTTTCGCATGCCGCAAAGGGATGCTTTCCCTTGAAGTCTATCTTCATGGAATCGGACGGCTGCAGTATGTCATCTTCTACCGAGACCGTTGGGCTCACTCTTCCACCTTGCTCTCCCTGAGCTGCTCCCCGTACGCCTTGACGCTGTTTTCAAAGGTGACTACCATTTCCTTTCCCATCACAAGGTATTCCATCCTGCGCTGATGGTAGAAGAACTTGTGCCATACCCGCCTGAGCATTTCGTATACTATGCTGTTCTGCCAGACCGTGTCCTGCGGATATTCCGTAATAAGCCTCGGCCGCATCACTATAGAGGCCTTTCCGTGATCGTGGGAAACGAACCCTTTAAGCGATATCTCAACCGTTATGTAGCTGAAGGTGTCCAGCATCTTGTTCACTTCCCAGTCTACGTCAAATTTCTCGGCTTCCTCGCCCTTTTCCCACGCATACTCTTTCTCCTGAACGTAGGCGTCGGGAACGTTGAAAACCGTCCTTATGAGCTTGTTGACTTCCTTGTAGAATTTGTCCGGGTGGGGGCCCACGTAATTTATCTTTATCCTCTTTACCGGCTCGAATATGTAATCCCAAATCAGCAGCCTTGTCCTTGCCCAAACCATGCTAAAACCTATTTATTATTATAGTACGCGGTATATAAAATTATGGCGCTATTTATGCGCCAGAGGTCATCGCATGGTCGTGGAATATGTAATAGGGGCAATTCTGATAGCTTTCGGCATCCTTTCGATATATTTCTCCATAGAACAGCGGGGCACGGTCCTTAAAGACGCACATCTTATGATAATTCTCGTAATAGGCATCTTGTCGATATTCGGCGGCGGCTGGATATACGTGTCCAAGCTTACACTCGGCTTCATACTGAAGAAGCTATTTGCCCTTTTCCTTGCAGGCTTAGGATTCTTCCTTGTGGTAGGGTTCCCCGACATCACAGACTACCAGAAAGAGGGCATGGGCAAGGCCGGAATATTCATAGGCATCGTCCTCTGCATACTCGGCGTCTGGCTGCTCGTTGCATAAACCATTTATAGCACGAGCAGAATAATATAATAATGTCCGAAAAAAAGAAGAAAGAAGCTGCCCCGCAAAGGCCCAAGGAATTCATTCTTGACGACAAAATGTTCATGAACCGCGACCTTATAAGAGGCATCCCTCGCGCCACGGTGAACGGCAAGGGGTTTGACTCTGAGTATTTCGGCCCCCAGGGCAAATACCTTGGCCACGCTGTCTGCGCAATGCCGTTCGAGATGTTCACGAAGATAAACCCCACGACCCCGCCTGGAATGACATCCGGCATTTGGATGAGCCTGCTCCTCCAATTGAGAAAGTGGGAATACAACGGAGTCAAAAAAATCTCCGAAACGATAGAAGTGACCCCTACATATTCGCAATATTACCATATCACGATCGCCCAGAAGGACGAGATCGAAGGCAGGATAAAGGCCGGATTGCAGTCCATATCCCAGTCTATAGCCGACCTTGAACTTCTGAAGCATGACGAAAGAAAATACAGGGAATTCCTCGATTATTTCGGCGTGAAATACAATCCCGACGGCCCCGAAGACGAACGCTGGTCTTCCACCAACAAGCGCGACGAGCATGCGCTCCGGGCGGTATTCATAGATCAGGTTGACGCGCATACCGGCGACAGCATAGCAATGCGCAACATAGTCAGCAGATGGCCGACGCTGATAACGGACTTCATGCGCATGGACAATGAAACAGACGTCAACATAATAACCGAGAAGCTGAACGTTTCCAAGGCCGAGGCAGTCGTGCTTTCTTCAAAGAACCGACTATTCAAAGAATGGAAAGAACTCTTTGAGCCGGAACTCAAGTCACGATATCAGAAAATAACGGAACTCGTGAGAAGCAGAGAATATACGGTCCGTATGTACAGGGACTGGCTTGCTCCGAATATACTGAGGCACAAGCTCCTGGCAGAAGGCCTTGAGGGCAAGGGGATGGGGAGCCACCATATGCACGAAAATTTTCTTTTCAATCCGTCGCAAGCCGTTGCTCTGAACAATATAAGGGCATGGGCATGGCGATTTTATACTGCTACTGAATTTGCCCGTATGGCCGGCTCGGAAGAGCAGGCGGTTGAGCAAGCAGACAAGACTTTTACTCCTTATGACAAGTGGACGCAGGATAATCTTATATTCCATAAAGATCACGGGCTTGTCGTGAAATACAAATGGATAACTCAAGAATGGGTCGATGAGAAAGTAGAGCATATACTTACTGAAACTACATCTATCACCGCAAGAAAGCTCTATTATTCATTCTTCATACTCGACATCAGTAAGATGAATATGCGCCTTGCGTCAGGTGATGAAATGGAAGACGCTGACTTCTATATATACGGAGTTTTCATGAGCCAGAACGTCCTGCTTGTGAAGCTTCTTGAATACGAGGCCATGAAGCAGCAGCTCGACTGGTACGTCGATGAGCTCCTCGGCCTCAGGAAGCCCTGGCATGACGTAGTCCACGAAGCAGAACGCCGTGAAAAAACGGAGAAAGCCGCTGCAGAAAAAAAGAAAGGGCAACAGGACAAAGGAAGCGGCACTGGAGACGGCGAAGGCGACGGGAAGAAAGATGATGAAAAAGAGCCTGACGGGGGATTCAGGGAGGGAATGCAAAAGGTAAGGGAAGCCCTTGACAGGGTAGGCCTCCACTTCCAGTTCATGAAGAACCGGCCTTATGAAAAGGACTTTGACGAGAGGATAGGGAAGATTCATCTTCGAGGCATGGCGAAGGAAAGATATGCGCCGATAGTCAATTTCCTCAAGAACAAGATAGGCATAGGGAAGGGCGGCGAGGCCCCCGCTCCTCCGCCAAAGCCCCCGGCCCCGGCGGGCGGCGCGCATCATTAGTTGCAATAAGGTAAAAACATGGCATACAAGGTTGGCATTTCTTCCGGCTGGTGGAACATCGGCAAGGACCCGAACCTGCTTGGCCTGGGCAGCAAGGCAGGCTCCTTCGGCGCCACGCTCGGCATACAGTTCAATCAGGTAGACCTTGACACCGTGCTGGAGTTCCTGGAGCCGGACATAAAAACGTACGTCGATCGCGTACGGGAAAAATTAAACATGGAGCTTGGTCTTCACGGCGAAATCGGCGAGGTCGCCATGTTCGAGAGCGCCGAGCGCATACGCTGGGACCAGAGCCACGAAAGGCTGTGCATAACGATGAAAGGCGCTTCGGATTTGAAATTCATCTATGTCAATTTCCATCTTTCCAATACCACATGGATGTCGTTCCATGAGCGCGAGCTTAGGCCCTTCGGCTTCACTTATCAGGTCGTGGCCCCGACGGGCCAGCCCTTCGGCGAATGGGTCGACGAACGAATTGCCCAGGGCGATAAAGGCGCTGCAGCGCTCAAAGACTGGCTTAAGAGGCATCTGATAGGGGGCCGCGTGGAGCAGGAACTGAGGCAGACGCCCAGATACCGCACGGAAATCGGAAAACTTTTCCATGAAGAAGCGAAAAAGGCGGAACAGACCGCAAGAGAAGCGCTGCGAAAAGACGAGAGGTACAAGAACCTCAGCGACGAGCAATTGGAGAATGACGTAAGAAACGTGGTAAACGCCCAGAGGGATGACATCGAAAACTCCACGCGTAGAAGAATGAATGAAGAAAAGCTGTTTGACATCTGGAAAGAAGCCGAGATAGAAAAATATGAGATCGAAGCCGGGGAGATAGACGCATATATTGCCACAGCCGTATACATGATAGCAAACAGGGACCCCCTCTGGGTTAACATAGTAGGCGAGCCTTATTCCAACAAGCCGGAAGACGCCGACCGAGCATACATAGAGAAGCAGCGGGAATTCAACGCCGCCGTTGCTGCATTCTATCTTTATTCGCATTTCACCCTGAGAAGAAGCCCCGGCAGAATCGATCATAACAAGCAGTATATGGGTGGCCAAAGCGTCGTGGAATTCTGCGAGAAGAACAAGGTAAAACTCCTTCTCGAGTGCCCCCAGTCCGGGCAGGGAACGGAAGGGATAGCGCGCCTTTATCACCCGCTTCATGCATATCATCTTCTCAAGAAGATAGGCTCTTCTGCAGTGATGCAGTGCATAGACTTCGAGCAGGAGATGGGGCAGAACATAGACCTGAACGTTGAATTACCTGCGCTCCCTCCTGATTTTGGATCGCAAGTCTTTTTGCTTCACTTAGGCGACCCCATACCCTACTTCGGAACGGCGCACATTCCCATAGCCCTCGCCGACCGCGGTGCAGACACTTTGTACAAGTGGATATACTGGTTCCGCCAGAAAGGCTTCAAGGACGGTTATATTATATTTGAACGGGGCAGCGGAAGATCTCCCGGCAACCAGCAGATGAGCAACATTTTTGAATACAGCGTTTACGTGCTGAGGCAGATAGTGAAATACCTCGACAAAGACACGAGGCCCGATGCGCTGCCGCCCGAATTCTACGGGCTTTCGCTCGAGAACAAGGACATCTACGCGCAGCAGCTTGTTGCCATGCGCGAACACGCGTGGGATCCTCTGCAGGGCCTTCTCAGGATACCCGAGGAGAAGCACACGTTCCTCGGTAAGGCCGCAGTCGATGCCGGCAAAGCCAAGGAATGGGAGAGGGGCAGGTACCGATAGGCTAACGATAAACTTTTATAACCGCCTCCCAAGTAATAATATGCCCACGAAAAAAGTTGCGAAGAAAGCGAAAAAGACGACCGCCCCCGCCCAGAAAGGCGACCAGCCTGCTGCTTTGCAGGACAAGCGGCTCGAGGAATTCAGGAAAAAACAGCTTGCTATAGCGAATAAATACAAGGACGAGATTCTCAAAAAATACAAGGATATAGTGAAGGCGGTAGTGCTTTTCGGATCGTTCACAAGAACGGACTTTCATAAGAAAAGCGACATAGATATGCTTGTCATAATCGACGATACCCTGTCCAGATTCACGCCTGAGATGAAGGTGAGGTTTGACGACGACCTTTATGCGATGGGAAAGAGAATTTCCGAGGATATCGTCGTCCAGCCGGCATGGACGCTCACGGAATTCTGGGACATGGCAAGGATAGGGCATCCGTTGCTTTATACCATAGTCAGGGACGGATGGGCGCTGTACGACACGGGCTTTTGGATACCTATAAGAAAGCTTCTGGAATACGGCAAGATTCCCACGACCCTTGAAGCGGTTGAAAAATTCATGGAATCAGCGCCCCAGAAGATCACGCGCGTGGAAACCGCGAAACTCTACATGGTCGCGGAAGACGTCTATTACGCCATGCTCAATTCATCGCAAGCCGTGCTCATGTACATGGGCCTCAACCCGCCGTCGCCAAAACACACGACCGACAGCGTGAAAGAGCATCTGGTTGATACCAAGCTCCTTGAAGAGAATTACCTGAGAGACCTGGAAAGCGTCATAGACTTCCGCAAGCGCGTCGAGCACAAGGAGATCAAGGACATCACCGGCGTGCAGCTTGATGATTTCATACAAAAATCCAAGAACTTCGTTTCGCGCATGGAGCAGATGCTCCTCCAGTTGCAGAAGAACAGGAAAAAAGACCTCGTGCAGCGCAATTACGAGGTCATGATCAAGGCGGCCGTCGCCGGCCTCAAGACCCTTGACAAGCTTCCGCCTGACCCCAAGGATCTGCCTGCCGCAATAAAAACCCACCTCATAGACGCGGGAAGGCTTGACCAGTTCTACGGCGAGGTGCTGAACCGAGTGGTTTCCATGAGAAAGATGCTTGACGAGGACCGCACAGGCGAGATTCCGCAGAGGGACCTCGAACTGATGCGCGAATACGTCCGGAGATTCGTGAAGGACATGTCGGCGATAGCGGGCGACAGGAAGAGGGGCAGGAAATGACCGGATTCGACTTCCACGTGCACGGCCTCTGGATACTCGGCTCCTTTGCCATGATGGCAGGCGCCCTGCTGGCCGGAAACATCGAGTGGGTCGAGGGCACGACGCCCGTAAGCTTCGGCGTGGCGCTCATTCTCGCGCTTGTCATGTTCCTGTCCGCGGGCGTCTTGTGGATATCTTCAGCCGCCAACGTTGAACAACGATAATTCTTTTAACCCTCGCGGCTATTGTTTTGCATGATAGAAATAGCAGGCTGCGCGATAATCAAGGACGGCAAGCTTCTATTGCTTTGGAAGAAAAAGCATTCTCACTATGAGCTTCCGGGCGGCAAAATTGAACCGGGAGAAACCCCTGAACAGGCAGCCGTACGCGAAGCCAATGAAGAAATCGTATGCACGGTACAGATATTGCAATACGGCGGCTATGATGACGTCAGTTATCAAGACAAGGAATTAAGAGGCCATATTTTTCTGGCAAAGATAATAGAGGGCGAACCCAATATCATGGAGCCGGAGATTTTTGGCGAAATGATATGGCTGCCCGTAAATATGCTTGGCAAACATAAGCTCGCCAAGAACTTGAGGCAGTTTTGCATCAGATATTTTGAAAATTCCGATAAGCCTTACTGAGCTTCGGCCTGTTCAGCTTGCTCCTTGGCCTGGGCCGCAAGAAGAGCCTTGTGTTCCTCGCCTTCTATTATCTTTCTCTGGCCAAGGACTTCGCTTTTCCTTATTTCGACGTTGATGACGGGCGTGAGCTTCTTGCATTCCTGCCTCAGTCTGGCCTGCAATTCGCCGGTCAGCATCATGCCTATGAATTTTTCGGCGTCGTTTTCTTTGGCGACCGCAATGACTGTTTCCTTCATCCTGTTCCTTGCAGCGTTCCTGATGGACGTGCCTGCGTTGCTTCTGAGTATCATTATGCTCTTGACTCTTATGGGCATGCCGTCCCTGGTTTCCACGTCCTGAATAGCTTCAACCTTCTTGGAGCCGCGCTGCACCATCCTGTACAGGCGTTCCCTCATGCATTCGTGGCCTATGAACTTCGTTCTTGCCTTCTGGCCGTCAGTTGCTTCTATCTGGAATACGGCTTTTATGTAGTATTTTCCAAAATCATTGGAAAGGTCTGCAAAGCTCACGTTAAGCGTCCTTCCTACCAGGAATTTGGGGTCTGCGGCAAGCGTTTCCCCTACCACCGTTTCCCCGAACGCCTTGGGGGTTACTATGTCATACCATTGCTTCTTCACGGCCATATTAGCACCTTCCTCTATTGACAGCAATTTTTATAAAGGTTGTATTGCCGCCTTTATCCCTCCACATCCCCGATTATCCCTATGTATTTTACGTTTTAAGGGGGGAAGAGATGCCAGCGCATTGAAAACGCATTTTTCGGAAGCCGGGGGCATTCGCCGCAAAAGACGAGGGGAGCAGTTCTACTCCGCCATGCTTCACAGGCGTGATGCAAAATATGCCAGGATGCTGGGCATGAATCTTGTCCCGGCTTCGTCCAATCCCCGCGCGATAAGAATAAGCTACCGCAAAGGGTGGGGCGCCTAATATTCCGCTGGACTGAAGGATTTAAGCCCCTGTTGCCTTATTTTAGCATGGATTATTCGGAGCTTGCAGACTGCTACGAAAAACTTGAGTCCACGACCAAGAAACTGCAGAAGCGCGACATATTGAACGAATTCTATTTCAGGACGCCGAAGAATGAATTATATGACATAGTGCTGCTTTCTTTGGGCCAGGTATTCCCTTCAGGGCAGGAAAACCTTGGCATCGCATCGGAACTCATGAAAAAGATAATCATTAACGTCACAGGCGCGGCTGAAAAGGAATTCGATGCCGCCTTCAGGGAAACAGGGGATCCGGGCCTTGCCGCAGAGCGCCTCATGAAAAGCAGGAAGCAAAACACGCTCGGCCGCAGAAAGCTCACTACCCGAAAGGTGGTCGAGAACACCAAGAAACTGCCTGAAATGCAGGGCAAGGGATCGCGCGAAAAGAAAATCGCTTTGATTTCCGAGCTTTTGTCCGCGGCATCGCCGAAAGAAGCCAGGTACATCGTAAGGACCGTGCTTGGCGAGATGCGCGTGGGAGTCGCCGCCGGAACGGTAAGGGACGCCATAGCCAAGGCCTTCTCACGCGAGCCCAGGGATATAGAGCATCTTTTTGACGTCACCGGCGACTTTGGCAGGGTGGCTACTATGGCGGCCGAAGGGAAGACCGCCAAGATGGAAGTCTTCGTTCCCGTGCGCATGATGCTTGCCGAAAGGGCGCCCGACCTCAAGGCCGCCCTTGAAAAATTCGGCATGGCTGCTGCAGTTGAGACTAAATATGACGGATTCCGCATTCAGGCCCACAAGAAAAATTCTGATATCAAAATATTTTCCCGCAATCTCGAAGAGGTTTCGCGCCAGTTCCCCGACATCGTCGCGCATGCGCGCGAATGCATGCGGGCAAAGCAATGCATAGCAGAGGGCGAAGTGGTGGCCATTGACAGAAAAGGCAATCCTCTGCCGTTCCAGATGCTTTCGCGAAGGATCCAGAGAAAGCATTCGATTGACGAGATGGTCAGGCAAATTCCCGTGCAGGTCAGGATGTTCGATATCATATACCTTGAAGGCGAGAATCTCATGAAATCCCCCCTGAAGGAGAGGTGGAGCCGGCTCAAAGAAACTGTGAAGCCCGCCGGCGGATTCGGTCTTGCCGAGCATCTGGAAACTGCAGATTACAAAGAAGCGAACGCGTTCTATCAGAAGGCCCTTGACGCCGGGCAGGAGGGCGTGATGGTCAAGAACCTTGACGCCCCCTACCAGCCGGGCAAGCGCGTAGGCTACTGGCTCAAGGTCAAGGAAATCATGGAAACCCTCGACTGCATAATCACGAAAGCGGTAGCAGGCGAAGGCAAGCGCTCGGCGTGGTTCGGCTCGTTCCTGCTTTCCGTGTGGGACGAGAAGAAAGAAAAGTTAGTTGAAATAGGCAAGATGGCTTCAGGCACCACGGAAGAAGAACTGGAAAAGCTGACGCAGATGCTGAAGAAAGCCGTAATCCGCGAGCAGGACCGCATCGCCGAGGTCATGCCTGAAATAGTCGTGGAAGTCGCATACGAGGAGATACAGAAATCGCCAACGTATGACAGCGGCATGGCATTGCGCTTCCCCCGCCTCAAGCGCATACGCTATGACAAGGGGCCGGCAGATGCCGACAACATAAAACGCGTGAAGAAGCTTTTTGCGATGCAGGCTATAGGGAAGTCAAAGCAGTGAAATCCCGAACCGGTTTAATGCCTCGGCAAGCTGCTCCATAGAGCCGGCTTCTGAAAAGTTCTTCCCCGGTTTTCTTGCGTCATTATGCCCGGCCCGGATTGCCTCTTCCTTGTCTATAATGGGGGTGAACAATATTCCGTTCCATCCGAAGTCATCTATGGCTTTCCTGACGTAAGATACCTTGTCATCTATGAACGTGACTTCATCGAACTTGGGCACTGCCCTGTAAATCGCGTCTTCGGGTTTTACTGCCCCGACCTGATAAGAAAATACCGAGGGATTTTCATACGAGAAGGTTTCGACGGCTTCGGGGAAATCATCCTTGAGGATCTCATGGACCATTTGCGAGGCATTCGATAGCACCCCTACCGGATATTCTGAACGGTAGGCCCGTTCCTTGAGTTCTATCGCAGGAGGATATAGCCTCCCCAGCGAGAGCCTTAGCAGCTTTTTTGCATCCGCTTCGGCGACAGGCCTTCCTAAAATTCTTCGCAATTCGGAAACAAATCCCGCTTTGTCAAGTTCTCCCTTCATTGCCCGATAATCGATTCTTGATCCTATATATGCGTCTTTGAACTGGCCGCGTGTGAGCCGCCCGGAAAGCCTCGCCCCTTCGTCGTAGAACTGCCCGTAATTCAGCCTGAGAAGCACGCCTCCTACGTCCCAGAGAACAAGGTGCCGGAATCTGTCCATATTATAATAAGTCGCGAATTTTTATAAAACAAATGGGCGATGCCTACTTTACCGTCACGCTTTTTGCAAGATTTCTCGGCTTGTCAATCGGCAACCCTTTCTCCCTGGCAATGTAATATGTGAGGAGCTGCCCCGCTATCGTCGATGCGATGCAGAAAGCCACTGCATCCGCGCCGCCTATTTTCACGCCTTCTTCAATCCCGTTGCCGTTGAAAGCTATCACCCTTGCCCCGCGAGCTTTGACTTCCTCGGCGCTGGAAACTATGTCTTTGTCGTTCTTGGGCATCAAGCATATGACCGGCGTTCCGTCTTCTATGAGCGCCAGCGTCCCGTGCTTCAGTTCGCCGGCCATCATGCCTTCGGCGTGCACGTACGATATTTCCTTCAGCTTCAGGGCGATTTCCCTCGCCACCGGGTATGATATTCCCCTGCCAAGTATGTAAATGTCCTTCCTGTCTTTCAGCTCTGCCGCTATCTCCTTTATTCGCTCTTCCTGCGAGAACGCCTTTGCAATGCAGCCGTCAAGCGAAGCGAAATCGGCCTTGTAGCCGACCATTGACGCCATGTATGCCATGGCTATCACCTGATTCACGAACGTCTTCGTGGCCGCAACGCAGATTTCCTGCCCTGCCGCTATGTTCAGATGGGCGTTCGACATCCTTTGCACCGTGGAATAGGGAACGTTCACAAGCGACGCTATCTTGACCCCCTTCGCCTTTATGCCGCGCATGGCCTCTATGACGTCCATCGTCTCTCCGGACTGGGAAACGGCGATGGCCAGCGTGCTTTCATCGAGAATCATGAAGCTCCTGAATTCCGACGCCACTATCGCCCGCGCTTCCATGCCCGCGCGCGCAAGGAACTGCACGCCTATGAGCGCTGCGTGGTACGAGCTGCCGGACGCCACGAATATGACACGCCCGGCGTTCTTCATCATCTGCACGATCTTTTCTACCGCGGGCTTCTGCTCGGCCTGCAGCGAAAGAAGCAACCGGCCGGCCGCTTGGGGTATCTCCTTTATTTCTTTAATCATGTAATGCGGATATTCGCCAAGCTCTTCCCCCTCTTTCCAGGAGAACGGCGTGATTTCCTTCTCAACCGGCGCCGCCCCTTCCCCTATGGAATAGAATTTCCATCCTTCCCACGTTATCTCCGCGAATTCGTCTTCGTTGAAGAATATCGCCCTGTTCGTCTTGTTTGAAAACGCATAGATGTCGCTGGCGACCATGTTTCCGTCCTGCGCAATGCCGAGGACGAGCGGCGATCCGCGCTTGAAGGCGTATATCTTTTCATCGCCTTTCCGTATCAGCAGCACCGCAAATTCGCCCTGAAAACGGGAAAAGAACTCCGGCATCGCCTTCTTCACGTCTTTCCCCTCGAAGAAGTGCGCTATGGTTTCGCTGTCGGTCTGGGACCTGAATACGTGCCCCGCTGCTTCCATGTCGCCGCGCAATTCCCTGTAATTGCTTATGATGCCGTTGTGCACTATCGCTATCCCGCCCGTGCAGTCCGCATGCGGGTGCGCGTTCGTTTCCGTGATCCCGCCGTGCGTGGCCCAGCGCGTATGGACGATGGCCGTTCTGGAGAACGATCCGGGCGCCGCGTCAACGGCTATTTCCCCGACGCGCTTGATGCAGGCGCCGGAATTGTCGGCATATCCGAATGAATCGTATCCCCTGTATTCAAGGCGCTTCAGCGCCGTGAGTATTTCCTTCGCCGAAAACGGCTGCCTGAAAGCGAACCCGACAATTCCGCACATTCTATATCACTTTCCCCATCTTTGATATGTTCGGCTGTTTTTCAACGTCGTTCTTTATTATCACGCCTGCGGGCACTGCAATGCCCGGCCATATCTTCTTGCCCGGCATGACCGATACGCGCACTCCTGCCTTAACATCATCGCCTATTATCGCGCCCAGCTTTTTCCTGCCGGTATCGACGACAATTCCTTTGACCCGCGAGCCTATGCTCTGCTCGTTGAGCCGCAGGTTCGCGGTGACGAACCCCGCCCCAAGATTGCATCCCTTCCCGACAACCGAATCGCCGACATACGACAGGTGCGGCACCTTCGTGCCGTCCATTATGATCGAGCTTTTTATCTCGACTGCATTGCCTATGCGGCAGCCCCTCCCTATCGACGAGTATTTTCTTACGTAAGCGTTCGGGCCTATCACGGCACCCTCGCCTATGGCAACCGGCTCCTCTATCACCGAGCCGCTTCTTATCTCCGCGCCCGCTGCTATCATGCTGCCCCGCGCATCAAGAATTTTTTGGTTCGCGTCAAGAACGTCCCAGGGATACGTCAGGGTAATCCAGCTTGGCACCTCGATTACGTTTATCTTGACGCGTTTCGCCATCTCGTTTATGGCGTCAGTAAGTTCATACTCGCCCCTCCGTGAAAGAGGCGCGTCCAGATAATCGAATATGTCTCTGGTGAACCGGTATATCGCGGCGTTTGCAAATCCTTCCCCGCCTTCAGGCGGCTTTTCGCGTATGCGTTGCAGCATTCCGCCGGAAGACTCCACTGCGCCGAAATTCTTCAGTGACTGTACGCGGAAAATTCCCGCGGCATTGCCGTTGCATGATGCAACCTTCATCACGTCTTCTTCTGAAAACATGCAATCGCCGTTGATGAGCAGGAAATCGCCTGCAATCCGCGCCTTGCACGCCTTTAGCGCATCTAAAGTGCCGAGCGGCTTTTCCTGGATTATGATCTCGGCGCCGGCGCTCCGCGCGAAAGACTGCACGTCTTCCTGTTCCCTCCTGCAGACGATGCCTGCGCGCCCCAATTTTTTCGCCGCTTCCATGGACCACCGCATAAACGGCACGTTTGCAACCGGCAGCATGACTTTCGACGAATTTTCCGTCAAAGGCATCATTCTTTCGCCTTTGCCGGCCGCAAAGAATATTACGTCCATCCTTTTACATGAACACGGGGCTTTTAAATACTTGTAGTAAAAAATTTATAATACCAGTAAAAAATAATTTTTAGTGATAACGTGTTCGTGGTACGCGATTCGGAAAACGGAAAGGAGCTTGTGGCTGCCAGGGAAGTTCAGGAATTCCCGCGATCAAAGCTCGCGATAAGGATACTCCAGCATCTTGCAAAAAAACCGTCGTATCCGAAAGAGATATCCCGCCTGCTGAAGGAGGAAGAGCAGAAGATATACTATCACATCCGGAAAATGGAGAAGATGAAGCTTATCCGGGCCGGGCGGCAGGAGGCGATAGGCGGCGTCGCAAAAGTCTATTCCCTGACGCGGCATGCCTTTGTCATGCGCTTCGGCGACTTCGTGCCTGCGGAAAGGGTTCCTTCATATTCCGGCTTCCTTTCTCCGTTCGTCAAAAACGGCGTCCTGAACGCGAAAATCGTCATAGGCTCCCCGGACCCCCACGGCCCCGAGAAGGCGCGATCCCGTGACGCCTATTACGCAGTGGATCTTGCGCTTTTCATCGGCTCCCACATAGCCAGCGCCTCGCCCTCTGTCGTGCTTGACACGGACATAGACAAGGAAGAAACCAGGGGCAACTTGATAATAGTAGGCGGCCCCGTCACCAACAAGATAACGAAACTCGTGAATCCTTCGCTGCCCGTGCGCTTTGCCGGAAGCAACGTATATTCATCTTACAGCGGAAAAACATACAAATCAGACGAAGCAGGGTTTATAATCAGGTCAAAAAACCCGCTTAACAAGGACGCCGGCATACTCCTGCTTGCCGGAAGGAGGCATTCCGGCACGAAGGCCGCAATACTTGCGCTCTTCCGCCATAAGCAGGAGCTCGAAAAAGGCTATGTCATCGTAGAAGGGGTTGACGAAGACGGCGACGGAGCTGTGGATTCCGTCAGAATGCTGGAATAGGCATACGCCCAAGATGCCGCCAAGGCCGCGATTACCGCTCTAAATGCCCTCCGGGAAGGACGAGAGCGGAGATGGTCATCAGCAAAGCGGCATCCCGCAAGCACAATAAGAACGCGCGTCAAATTGGGGCTGCAAAAAATAAGGAATTCTCTTGGGGAACAAGGCTATGACGCCAGACTGCTGTTCAAGCATTCATTTCACTTCTTCTTCCTTGGCCTTCTTCTCAACTTCCTCTTCGATGTTCAGCGCTTCTGCCATCTCCTTGTAGCGGTTCCTTATCGTCACTTCCGTGACGCCGACCACGTCGGCGACTTCTCTCTGCGTCTTCCTTTCGCCTTCAAGGACGGACGCGATGTATATTGCCGCGGCGGCGCACCCCGTCGGGCCCTTGCCGGAAATGACGTCCTTGTCCTTCGCAGCTTTCAGTATCTTTATCGCGTGTATCTGCGTCCTGTCGGACAGCTTGAGCATCGAGGAGAATCTTGGTATGTACGTGTCGGCTCTTGCAGGCAGGATTCTTATGTCAAGTTTTCTTGAAATATACCTGTACGTCCTTCCCAGTTCGCGCTTGCCTATGCCGGAAGCCTGGGAAATTTCAGTCAGCGTTCTTGGCGTGTGGTATTCTCTGGAAAGCGAATATACAAGGGCGGCTATTATGCTTTCAATCGACCGTCCCCTGACAAGGCCCTTCTGCAGCGCCTTCTCGTAAAGCTTCGCCACTTCTTCATGAAGCGTCTTGGGTAAGCCCAAGTAAGAAACAAGCCTCTGAAGTTCGCTCATTGCAAAAGACATGTTCCTGTCCTTGCTTGTGAGAAGCCTCTTCTGCCATTTCCTTATCCTGAAGAACTGCCCCCTTTTCTTTGCGGGAACTTTGAACAACTCGGTCGATCCTTTGCCTATTTCCGTCGTAAGGCCTTTGTCGTGCCTTTTGTGCGTGAGCGGGGCGCCCGTTCTTGCGCGCTTGACTTTCTGCTCGTAATCGAAAGCGCGCCATTCCTGGCCTACGTCTATTATATTTCCTTCTATCACCATCCCGCATTTGGCGCAGGTCTTCTCTGCGCGGTCGGGATCGTTATAGAATTTAGTCGAACCGCATTCCGGACATTTGCTAACTGCCATTATCATCACCCTCTATATATATGAAAAACTATTTGTCACTTCTATGAAGTAACATGCTGTTATCCCTCTAAACTTTAAATTCTAACAATAAAGTATTTAAAGATTTCGCTCTTTTTCTGGGCAACGGGAACGTTTTTATCCATCAGGCGCTAAGTATAGCTATGTTACCGATGTTGCCGTTCGAGAAGCTCGCCAAGAAAGCCGGTGCCAAGAGAATGGCCAGGGAAGCGGCCTCTGAATTGCGGGACTTGACCGAGGAGTATGGCTCTTCCATTGCGGCAAGCGCCGTGAAGCTCTGCGAGCATGCCGGCCGGCGCACCGTCAAGAAGGAGGACGTCGAATTTGCCTCCAGGTAAGGCGTATGCCTTCGTTGACAGGATGGCCGACATAGGCGCTTATCTTATATTTTATAGCCAAGCTCCTATACGGTCACCCATAGCTAATTTCTTTGGGGGATTTGCGGCAAAGGAGCCCTATGATGCCAAATTCATCGCAAAGGAATACTGGCCCGAAAATCCCGACCGTGCCGCCTTTTCGGGAACCTCGAAAAAATTGCAAAGCCGCCTGCCGCGCCGGCTCCTGCATGAGGCACATGACAAGCATTGAAATTTAAGCGCTCATTTACAATTCTTCTGGATGATTATAGCGGTAATGCCGGCATACAATGAAGAAAAGACCGTTTTCTCGGCGGTGCAGCGCACCAAGGCGTTTGTCGACAAGGTCATTGTAGTCGACGACGCCTCTTCCGACGCTACGGCGTCACTGGCCCGCAAGGCAGGCGCGGTTGTGGTAAGCCACGATCAGAACCGCGGTCTTGGTTCCGCGCTCAGAACGGGCTTTTCCAAGGCGCTCTCGATGAAGGCGGACATCGTGATAACCATAGACGCCGACGGCCAGCATGATCCTAAAGATATTCCAAAGCTTTTGGAAGGGATACGCCGCGGATACGGCTTTGTCCTTGGCCGGCGGGATCTCTCCAAATACCCGTTCGTCAAGAAATTCGGGAACCTGTTCCTTAATGCAGCAACGAATTTCATATCAGGCACGTCCCTGAAGGACACGGAATCCGGCTCCCGCGCCTTTACTACAGACGCGCTGAAGAAGCTGCGCCTGATTGCAGAGCGCTATGAAATTGCCGTGGAAATAATATTTGAGGTCGGCAGGAACGGCATAAAATATGCCAACGTGCCGATATCCTCGCCCATATACGTCAAGGGTGTGGGGGTTGCAGACGGCATAAAGAACTTCCTTTTCCTCATGCGAAGGCGGGAAAGGAGCATCAAGGACTACTGGGCAGATTTCAAGTACGTCATGCGGAATGCCCTGAAGAAGCGCTAGCAATCCGGCCTATACCCGCTTCAAGCGTCACTTTTGGCGACCAGCCTATAGTTTTTATTTTCGTTATGACTGCCTTGCTCCTCTGAATCTCGTTTTTCGCTTCCCAAAATTTTATGGATGCTCCTGCGCCGCAGGACCTTTCTATCATGGTGACCAAGTTAAGCAGGGACGTCTCAGAACCCGTTCCTACGTTATAAACTCCTTCGTTGCTCATGCCGAGCATGAGGGCGTCAACTACGTCGTCAACGTAAACGTAATCCCGCGTCTGGAGCCCTGTTCCGTAGATCGTTATGTCGCCGTTGCCGGCGCAGATGCCCTTGACGAACCTGTTTATCACGCTTTTGCCGCCAGGGCCGTAAACGTTAAAGAGCCTTGCTATGAAACCGCTTTTCAGCAATTTTTCCGCCTTGGCCTTGCTCTTGCCGTAGTCATTTAACGGCTTCAGAGACGACTCTTCGCCCGCGGTTCCTTCCCCGTAAACCGCCGCCGATGACGTGAAAATAACTTTTGCGCCGTGCCTTTGTGCAGCGGCAAAGACGTTTTTGGACCCGAGGAAATTGACCTTGAAGACGTCGTCGCCCATGTCGCGGGCGTCGATAAGGGCGGCCAGATGAAAGACGTATTCGCATCCTTTGACGGCTTTGGATACGTCTATTTCGGACTTCACGTCCCCGCGGATGAATTCTGCGCCCTGCACGTTCTCCTTCTTTCCTGAAGAAAGGTCGTCAAGAACCCGCACGTCATTGCCGGCTTTTTGCAGCTTTTTCACAAGGTGCGAGCCTATGAAACCAGCGCCGCCTGTCACAAGAATCATATCTATATATTGGCGGCATGAATTAATTAGCTTTTACTGACGCCTTTGCCCCGAATTCCCAGCCCAAATCTTCAAAAATTTTCTTCATCTTCTGCGCGTCTTCAAAGGTTTCGGGCGATTCGCATATTATCGTGCAGTCAATCTTTCTTTCAAGTATATGCCGCGCAAACGCCGTAAAATGCGCCTTGTCTATGAGCATGTGCCGTTTTTCTCCTCCGGAATTCCATTCAACTCCCGAATACTGGAAATGGATGTGCTTTTTCGGCAGAACGGCGAACAATTCGTCAAGATTTTCCTTGCCCCGGTGCTTTGCCCGGAAGTGGGCTATGTCTATGCAAAACGAGGTTTTGAGCTCCTTTGCAAGCCCGAGGACTTCTTCGATTGTTCCGAACTGACTGTCTTTGCCCGTATTCTCAGGGGCAATTTCAACGCCCCATCCTTTGATGTGCTCAAGTATTATGGCTATCTGTCTTTTTGCTTCTTCGTAAGCCCGTTCTTTTGAAAGTTTGCCGTAATATCCGGGATGAAAGACGACAGGAGAAGCCCCCATGCGTCTCGCCCGATCGCAGGAATCGATTATCCGCTTGCGGCTTGCTTCCGCCTTTTCTGAAAGCAGATTCACGTAATAAGGCGCGTGCACGCTCAGCGCCACGCTGTGCCTCTTCCGCTCTTCCCCTATTTTTTCGGCAAGCCCGTTGCCCATCTGTATGCCGCGGCCGAACTGAACCTCCATTGCATGCAGGCCTGCCTCTTCAACTGCAGCTATGCCCGTCATGTTGCTGCCCGTAGGAGAGCCTGCAGTGCCTATCCTGATTTTCATAAGAATTCATGTATGCGTGCCAAGAAATATGCATGAACACGCTAATTTTGTCCAAGTAATGCCTTTGGATAAATCCCGAAGGGTATGTTGAATCCCTATATGCCCTTCGGTATAGTTAAGCCACTGCGTTAAGGATGATTATAAACAGCGAGAAGCCCGTTGCAAGCGCCACGACCGCTTTTGGTGAGATTCTGACGGCACCCTCCTTCACGTCGTAATACCGCGTAAGGCCTGCCATTCCCTGAGGCATGCTCATTTTTTTTTCGGCCATAATTTACATTCGCCGCAAAGTTATTAAAACTTCGTCGCCCCATAGAACAATGGCAATAGGCGATTATCACAACCAAGGGCCCGTATGTCCCTTCTGCGAGCAGAAGATAGCCACAACAAGAGACATGCGCCTGGGAGCGGACAAGCTATTCTATCTGTGCCCCAAGTGCGGAAAGGTGCTCTCTGTAGGAAAGGTCTGATTATATATCTGCTTTGCCGAAGGCAGAGTTCTTCAGCGCGCAAAAACGGTCAGTTTTCATGGCTATAAACACTGGGAACGACTCTTCTCGGTTGCGGCACTATTCGTGCCGACTCTTCGATTCCCAGCATCTCCTGGCCCCGGGTGTATCTTATACGCACGTCTTCCGGGCCATCCAGGGATCTAAGAATGACATCGTATTCACTGCCTTTTGGAAAAGAAAGGGCCGCTCCATGCACGTCTTGCATTGTATCATAAGGCCCCAATATGGAGTCTCCGTCCCATCCAAAATTAATATAAAATTTCATTCCCTTATAACGCAGAATTGACGGCGTTCCAAAAGGCTTTCCGGCTTCCATGATTTGGTTCACGGCAAAAAGATTTAAACGTTGCAAATTTTTAACGTCGCCAATACGCATAAATTCATGAAGCCGCACATATAGATAACTGCAAAAGTTATAGTAGATGACATTAGTTTTCAGGCATTCTCTATATACAGCAAAGACAGAGTTGTCAGATACTTCCGTCATTTGCTATAGATGGCATATAGAAAGCAGTTATCCATATCCAATTCCACGTTGAAGGTCTGCGATAATTTATGGATGAAATGAAATGCAATCAATGCGGCAAGCTTCTGCCTTCGGCAGATGCATTGGAACAGCACAACAAGGCGAAACATCCGGCGAAAGACAAATCTGCTCCAGCGCCGAAAATCAAAACGTCGCACATCGCCTATGCCGCGATTGTCGTGGCCCTTCTTGGCGGCGGATATTATCTTTATTCGCTGCCTTCAATGCCGGGCCAATACGACGACTTTGCCAAATGCATAACGGACAGCGGCGCCAAGTTCTACGGGGCGTTCTGGTGCCCCCACTGCGCCAACCAGAAGGCGGCGTTTGGAGCTTCTGCGAAATATCTTCCGTATATCGAATGCTCGACTTCCGACAGGTCGGGCCAGACCCAGGCGTGCATTGACGCTAATATAACGGGCTATCCGACGTGGCAATTCCCCGACGGCTCGCGCGTTTCCGGAGAAGTCGGCATGGAGGAACTCGCCGGCAGGACGGGGTGCCCTATTTATAGCAAATAATTCCCCCTGAGAAAATCGCATTTGGTTATTTGCAACCGCTTGCCTTAAAGCCGTTAAAGTGGTATTAATAATATGGAGCCTCTTCCCGAATCGCGGACTTTGAGCGTCTCCATAAACTGCGACCACAAGGAAGTTTACGAATTCGCTTCTAATCCGGAAAATATGCCGAAGTGGGCCAAGTCGTTTTGCATATCCGTCAAGAAATCAGAAAACCTCTGGATAGCGGAAACCCCGTCCGGCCCCGTGAAAATCGAATTCGTTGAAAGGAATGCATTCGGCGTCATGGATCACTGCGTCACGGTTTCGGGCGTCAAGGCATTCAATGCAATGCGAGTCATACGAAACGGCAAGGGCAGCGAATTGCTCTTCACGCTTTTCCGCCAGCCCGGCGTTGAGGACAGGAAATTTAACGAAGACGCCAAGCTGATTGAAAAGGATCTTGCGAATCTCAAAGCAGTAATGGAATCCCGTTAAGCCCCCATTTCTTTGACCGAGCGCCGGAAGAAGTAGCCCATTACCGCAATAGCCGCGAGCGGCGACAGCCACGACGGCGCATGCCACCCGAAGCTTTCGGCTATCATGACCGCGCCGAGGATGAGGATAGAATACATCGCGCCGTGCTTCAGGTATTTGTACTTCTTTATGCGGTCTATGTTCGCTACGGTTAGCTGGCGGACCGCTATGGCGCCAAGTCCGTTGCCCAGTATTATGAGCGGGACGGACATAGTAAACGCGAACGCGCCTATGACGCCGTCTATGGAGAAGCTTGCGTCTATCGCTTCAAGATAGAATATCTTTGACCAGTCGCTCATGCCCTTCTTATGCATCATTTCCTGCTCCATCTTCTCGGCATTCAGCCTGAAGCCGTGGACTATGAAGAATATGGTAGAGCCCAGAACGGCACCGAACGCCATCATGCCGTCCTTGTCGGCGGCGAACCATACAAGCGCCGCGAGGAATACCGACACCACCGCATAGAACCAGACGTTGAAATCCTGAAGCCTTCGCTCAATGCCGAGGCCGTAGGCCTTCGGCTCCATGAAAAGCCAATTAAGGAACACGAATACCAGAAAAACGCCGCCTGCTATAAGCAGCACGCTGGACGACGACTCTATCGCGCTTTCTTCCGCTGAGAACGTGATCGCTTCAGCGAGCCCGATGCCCGGATGGCTGAGCATGACGATGATGAGGGGCAGAAGCCCGCGCATGACGAACACTGCAAAGAATATTCCCCACGTCAGGAACAAGCGGCGCATCTTCTGCGAAACGGTCGACAGGACTTCCGCATTGATGACGGCGTTGTCAATGCTTGTTATCATCTCGAAAAGCCCGAGCCCGATGATTATGAAAATCGCGTCAAAATCCATGCAATAAAATTGGAAAATAAAGTACAAAAATGGCGTTTGCCAAGATATATAAACTTGATTTTACATATATAAAGTAAAATGGACATATATAAAGTAAGGTTTACAGCATTGCAGCAGGAAATGCTTAGATTTCTTTTTCTGAAATCCGGCGCAAGATTCACGGAAAGGTCACTTGCCGGCAGGCTTAAAGCATCCCCGACCGCAGTTTCCAATTCTCTGCCGTTGCTGCAAAAAGAACGGTTGATAGCAGTCACAAAAGACCCGGAATCCGGGCGGCTTTCAATAAGCCTCAATAAGGAAAACCCGAAGGTGTTTTTTCTGAAAAGAATTGAGAACTTAAGGGCTGTTTACGAATCAGGCCTTCCGGAATGCCTGTCGGAAACCTTTCCGGGCTGTGCGATCATTCTTTTTGGAAGCTACTCATTCGGTGAAGATGCCGCCGATTCCGACATTGACATAGCAATTGTAGGCACGGCAAAAAAGGAAGTGGCCGTTGAAAAATTCCGGAAGCTGCTGGAAAGGCGCATTTCTCTCAACTTCTACCCGGATTTCAGGGGGATCAACAAAAGTTTGAAAGAAAACATACTCAACGGCATCGTGCTAAACGGGAGCATACGACTATGAACGCTCTCAGAAGATTTGAAGAATTCCTGCAAGAAGGCGTTGTAAAAAGGCGGAGGCCTGATATATCAAGGGCGGCGGATCTTGCCCAAGAGGCTCACAGAAGAAGGCATTTCCTTCAGGAAATATCGATCAAACTCGGCATATCGGATCATAACGCCAATTATTTCGTCGAAAACGCATACGACACAATAATGGAGCTGACCCGTGCGAAGATGTTTGCAGACGGCTTCAAGGCCGCAGGATTGAACGCGCATGAAGCGGAAGTTTCTTATCTTCGGAAACTCGCTTTTCATGAATCCGACGTAAAGTTCGCGAATGAACTCAGGTATTTTAGGAACGGTGTCGTCTATTACGGCAAAAGCCTTGATGCGGAATATGCAAAGAAAATCATGGAATTTCTTGGTAGAATATATCCCATTCTCGAAAAACTCGTCAGGGATGACATCGCAAACGTCGACTATAGTAGATGACATTGAAATGCCTAAAAACTAATGTCATCTACATATAGCAAAGACAGAATTTTGTCGAAATGCCTCTGTCATTTGCTATAATAGTAAAGAACATTAATTATGTAACATTCAATAAATATGAATTTAAATATTAACATATTCTAATAGTCTAATATGAAAGATCTCTACATGGTTCATGCCGAGATGTGCAAGGTATTCTCCAATCCTATCAGGCTGGAAATCCTGCACCTGCTGAGGTACGATGAGTTATCAGTAACAGAACTTATTGAAAAGTCGAAGCTTAGCCAGGCGAACATATCCCAGCACTTAGGTATAATGAAGGCCAGAGGCATTGTTGTTTCGAGAAGGGGCGGCAAGAACATGTATTACAGGCTTGCCAGTCCGAAAATAGTGAAGGCGTTCGACATAATAAGGGACGCGCTTATCGAGAAGATGAAAAAGGATAGGATAATTACAACCCTAGGGTGATTATGATGAAAAAGCAAAAATATGCCAATAACATACTCGCAATTATTGCTATCCTGGTTGCATTGCTTCTCCTGAGCTTTGGCTGGGGATTCGGCCATATGGGCGGGATGTTCTTTTTCGGGCCTGTATTTATGATACTGGTACTGGTCCTTGTGGTCTGGCTGGCAGTGACCCTTGCTCAAAAATAAGGCGATGAGATGGATATAGGGGATTTTGCATATATTGTGGAAACGAAAAAGAGCTTTGACGAAGCAATTGTTTCGGTGCTCAAATCTATAGAACAGAAAGGCTGGTCGTTGTTCCAGGTTTATGATGTCAAGGAGCGGCTGGCTGCCAAGGGCTTCAGCCAGAAGCCGTTGAAAATCATTGAAATGTGCTCGGCCAAGTATGCCAACCAGTTTCTTAACAAAAACAGGCTCATTTCGCTCTGCATGCCCTGCAAGATCAATGTTGTTGAGGACAACGGCAAAGTAAAGATAATCGGCATGAAACCTACAATGATATCGCAGTTTTTCCCTGAAGTAGATGAACAAGAAGCACGGGAAGCCGAGACAGACATAATAGACATCATAGAGAAGGCGAGGTCATGAAGATAGGCATAGTTCTTAATTCAAAGAGCCTGAAACTGTCTGGAACGCGTTCAGGTTCGGCGTCGAAGCTCTCAACAAGGCAAAGCTTCGGCTATCTGCGATCCCGCATGCGGGATCGAGCGTTTGGAGAAGCTCGGCTTCTCCAAAGCTGACCAGGCGTGTAGTTCGGGGGTCCGCCAACTGCACAGAGCGGATTTTGTAGGCTGTAACCGCTACTTTGATGCGTAGTTGACGATCTACAAAAAGCCTGCCTTTTTGAGATCCCAGAAAGCTTTGCTTTCTGAGGGTAAATAATCCCGCCACTGAAGTGGCGGGCGTTACGGGCTGGAGAATTCTATGAATTTTGGCCGACAGGTTTGCTCCATCCGTTCTTCTTTTCCCTGCTTTAGAACATTCTCTTGTGATTAGAGGCAGCACGAACCCGTTCTTGCCTCATCCACCCGCTCAAGCGGGTGGTTTTTGATATGCGGGTTATAAACATGAAGATGGGCTAACGATTTCCATTAGCCCATCATATGAGTATAGGTGACCTGCCATCAAAGATACGAAGAAGGAAGGTGGCAGGTGATTCTGGTTCTGATAAGGTGTTATGAATTTAACGGGTTAAACGGGCTCTCTTAACGCTTGGTCCGAAACGGTACACTTGTAACGGGTTTTTGGCGATTTCGTGATACACCCTGTTAGAAGGGTGTTAGAAAACTAACGGGGTTTAGGCGATTTCGTGGTAAGGGGTCCCTAAAAGGACATCCTTTTGGACATTTATGTGTCCACATGGACACTCTTGGCTTGACAGGTGTCGGAAAAACGACACCCTTAGGCGGTCTGGGTGTCGCAAAGGTGTCAGAGATTTGACACACTTTCTAACCTACACAAGTCTTGTAGTTAAATGTATTACAATGTAGTCAAATAATGACTACAAAAGACTACAAATAACTACATGCTTTAAATAATTTACAGTGTAATGTAACTCTATGAAAAACAAAGGACCCATATCGGTAAGGCTCGATGATGATGCATTGAAAAGACTTTCAGAATTAGCCAAGAGTGAAGGCATCAGCAGAAGCACTCTACTTAACAAAGCAGTAAAGTCTTTTGTCCAGTCTTACGGTGCAAAGCAACCAGATATGTCGGGCTTAGCTGGTAAAGTCCTTGAAATCGAAAACAAGCAAAATGCTATGCTAAATAGACTCAATATAATAACCAAGCAGGTTGATTTCTTGATCAAGCGGGTGAATGAGAATGACAAACGGGAGTGAAATAGACAATCTCATGGAGATGATAGCCAAAAACAATCCTTGGCACGATCCTAAAAACAAGGACTGGTTCTTGAGCGACGGCTCTCTTAGAGAAGTGATAATTGCAGAGAACCAGGGTCTGTTTGAACCGCCGAAAATCTTCTTTTATCTGGACAAGGACTTTTTCAGAAGACTGTTTAGCGAGCCAGAAAAACATGGAATTCTCATAATCAGAGGCCCGCGTAGAATTGGAAAAACATCGACATTGAAGTATCTGATCAAGACCATGATAGATTCTGGCTATCCTGCTGAGTGTTTTGTATACCTATCTCTTGATGCTGATGAGCTGCTGGCAGAGTTGGACAGAAAGCGAATCTTAAGAGAACTTGTGGATGCGATTATAACCAGATTCAGGAAGCCTGGTAAACCTCTAATTTTAATTCTGGATGAGGTAACATTTTACAAAGGATGGGCACGCGCCATAAAAAATCTTGTTGACTCTGGTTCAATAGGACCTGGAATAGGCATAATCAATACCGGAAGCTACTCGCTGGATCTGAGCAGCGCCAAAACCGAGCTTTCAGGAAGATTCGGACCGCTGGGAGAAAACATGGGCGGTGATCTGTTCTTCTTTCCTAGGCGGTTCATAGAGGTTTCTGAATCTGTACTCGGCTCCAGTTTCAAGAGTTTTTTCGCAAGAAATCTGGGCAAATTTGGCAAAAGAATGGGTATGATTGAATACCTAGCAGGATATCAAACTTCTGCAAACGACGCCTCATATAATTATGATAATTTGCTGGAGAGTTTTATCAAAAATCACTATACGGATTTGCATACTCTTTTCATCAATACCTACATTTACACGGGCGGATACCCGAAATCTATATTCGAGGCTGTAACAACTCAGAGACAAGGAGAAACAAGCGTATCAGATGCGCGGTATAGGGACGACATTTACAACCTAATTTTGACAGACTCGAAAAAGTTTGATCTGGATGAAACAATAATCAGAGGCATTTTATCCAACATGCCGCTTCCTTCTATGAGAATTTCAGGAAATTATGACTCTATTGTACCAAAGAATCTAACTCCAAAGAAAGACCAGATAGAACGGTGCATAGAATATTTGGAAGCTTCTGGTCTATTTAATTTCCTTCCAAATATCTCTTCGCCAGACCAAGTGAACATAGAGCAGCAAATTGTGAGTCCTAGCCGGGACAAGCTCAAACTTGTGATTAGTGATCCATCTGTATTCATAGCATCGTATCTCTGTTCAAGAGGCACGTCATCAATATTTAGAGCCGCCAAAGGTCTGCTCGCAAACGACATAATAATGGAGCATCTAGCAGAGTCGATAGTCGTTTCACATTTGCAACATGCACCTGTACTGAAAAGGTCAATGCTGTCTAAGAATGTTGGATACATGTTATTGGACCAAGATGGTAAAGAAAAGGAGATCGTAGATGGCATGGCCTGGTACATCAATTTCAAAAATAAGTTTATTGTTTTGCCTGTTGAAGTCAAGTATGGCAATAATCCGAGCATGAGAGAAATCAAAGAGAAGGCAGAAATCCTAAAGGAACAATTCAAAATACCTAGATTGATTGTAGTTACAAATTCAGAAAAATTCGAAATACAAGAAAACTACACAATGATTCCAATAGAAATATTTCTCTCACTGCTTTAGAGGAAGTGCAAACTTGAGGGTTTAAGAAAACAGTCATTAAAAATATGAATTATGAAGGAGGGTTAAAATGAAGAAGCCAATAAAATTAATTCATACGTCAGATTTGCATTTGGGCATGACATTCAAAGGCCTAGGCGATAAATCTAAATTACACAGAATTGACTGCCAAGATGTATTTTCAAATATCATAGATCTTTGTATAAAGGAAAAAGTTTCAGCATTATTGATAGCGGGTGATCTTTTTGATTCAATGGACCCACAAAAATCTTTTGTTAAATTTGTAATAAACGAATTTGAACGGCTGAAAAAAGAGGGTATACAAGTCTTTGTATCTACTGGAAATCATGATCCATATAAGAAAGATAGTGTTTGGATCGAATACAAATTTCCTTCTAATGTGTTTGTCTTCGACTGTGCCAATTTGGAACCAAAAAAGATAGACGGATTGACAGTTTATGGTCTAGCATATACTTCCGATACAAAAGAACCGCTAAAAAGCTTTGAAGCAGATGAAGAAGACAATTTCAAAGTGGGATTGATACACGGCTCTACTACTAACATAAATTGGGACGAAGAACCCGAGGCAGGCTACAGAAGGATACTCAAAGAGCATATCGAGAATAGTAACTTAGATTACATAGCTTTGGGGCATTTCCACGACCTTTTAGACATAAAAACAAAGGTGAAATGTTTCTACTCAGGTACGCCAGAAGGTCTGACTTTTAAGAATAAAGGAGATAAATTCTGCCTATTAGTTTCATATTTCAATAAAAAAATTGATATAAAACCGATAAAAACTAACTTGAGAGAATTTGAAACCATAGAAGTAGACTGCACAAACTTTGAAACTGATAACGAAATTAGAAAAATACTAGAAAAGAATAAGGGCGAAAATAAAATACTCAGGCTGATCATGAAGGGTAGCCCGTCACTAGAGCTAAATCTAGACATAGATTTGTTGATGAAAGAGTTTGATCAAAAATATTTCTTTCTGAAAGTTGTTGATAGCATTCATCTGCCTGAAAACTTAGCCCAAGACGAAACAATCAGAGGACATTTTATCCGACTGGTTAGGCAGGAAATTATAAAAGAGAAGGATGCTGATAGAAAAAAGATACTAGAAAACGCATTGAGAACTGGAGTGGGCTATTTAGATAAGAAAATGTGATAGTTATGGTTGAATTGTTGAAACTTGAAATGGAAGGCTTTGGAAAATTTGCTTCCTATACTACGATAAAGTTTGATAAGCAGATAAACTTCATAACAGGTTTGAATGAAACCGGAAAAAGCACCATGTTAGAAGCTATAATGGCTTCAATATTCAAGTATACAAAAAATCAAATTCAGCCATTCATATGTTGGAAAAATGATAAAATATGTAGAGTCGCTCTAACATACAAAGTAAGTAGAAGTAAGAGTCATGTTTTCAGAATAACGTGTGACTACAAATCATCAAAGAGAAAGTTAGAATCATTAGAAAAAGGTAAGTTCAAGGAGATTGCCACTGTTGACAAGAATATAGACCCGCTTCTAAAAGAGCACTTTGGTTTCGACGACAAAAAAGTTTTTGAAAATACAGCTTTTATTAGGCAATCACAAATGGCTATTCTAGAGGACAATTCTGTAAGAAACAAAATAAAAGACATGATCGAGGAAGTATTTGCTGGCAGGTCAGAAGCATCTGCAACTAAAGCTCTGGCAAAAATACGGAAGGCTGTAAAAGATTGCACAAAGGAAATTGATGATTTTGGTACAGAACGTGATGAATTAAAAGAGCGTCTTGAATCAGCAGAGGAAACAAAAGAAACTGTGGTTAAGGACAGTGGAGAATTTGAAACTACAAACAAAAGACTTTCTGATAAAGCAAAAGAATTAGAGAAATTAAAAAAGAATAAGAAACTTTTTGACGAGAAGGAAAAGCTGCTTAGTGACATGGATCACATAGACAAGCAAATAGAAAAGGCTGAGGAACTGATTCAAACACTATCAGAAGAAAAAGTTGAATCACAACCAATGGCTTCAAACAAAACTATCGGATACGGGCTAATTATAATTGGAGTTCTTATTTCATTAACAGGTATCGGGGCATTAATCGGTATACCAATGATAATTTATGGTATAGTACTGTTACGCAAAAAAGAAAAGAAAACAAAACCAATTCAGAGGAGTGATGAGAAACTTAGAAAGTATCAAAAAGAGAAAAAGGATTTGATAAACAAAAAGGCTGTCTTAGAAAGCCGACTAGATGAGTACAAGCTTGTTAAGTTTACAATAAATGATTTCGATGAATTGGATGAATTAGAAAAAGAGGTAGATTCCCTAAAATCAAAGAAAGTGGAATTACATGCAACTATCAAAACTACCACTTCTCTCGTCGAGAGCCCAGAGGAGATAAAGGAAAAATTAGATGCTATAGAAGAAAGAACACATGATCTAAAGAGACGGATTGAAGAATATAGAATAGCCGTTAAATATCTTGAAATTGCGGAATCTAAAGTTCATCAGAAATTCACCCCATCTATTGTATCTAATTCAAAACCTATTTTAAAAGAGATAACAAATGGTCGATATGCCGATCTTAAAATATCAGAAGATACACTAGATGTTAAAATCAAAGCGCCTGAAATAAAAGAGTTTGTAGATATTTTTTATTTAAGCCAAGGTGCTAGAGACCAACTATACTTCGCATTAAGATCTGTAATGTCGGACTTACTCAGTGGCAACAGAGGCATTCCACTTATCTTGGACGATCCATTTCACAATTTTGACGACACACGATTAATCAAAACAATTGATATCATAAAGCAACTTGCAAAAAATAAGCAAATAATCTTAATATCACATAGACCATACCACAAAGAGTTCAAGAATTTTGCAGAAAATGTTATTGAAGTATAAGGTTTGAAGTATGGATACAAAAAAATTTGATCTAAATATAGAGAAAGTTCTTGAGGACTGGGAAGTATATCATGCTATCAGGGAAATTATTTCTAATGCCTTAGACGAGCAATTGTTGACTGAAACTTCCGACATTAAAATTTTCAAGGATGGCAAAGGAGTCTGGCATATACGTGATTTTGGAAGAGGAATAAAATATGAGCATTTAACGCAGAATGAGAATGAAGAGAAATTAAAAAAATCGCATCTTGTCATTGGGAAATTCGGAGTAGGGTTAAAAGATGCACTTGCAACGTTTGACAGGCATAAAGTGCGTGTCTTGATAAAATCAAAATATGGTGACATTACAATAGGAAAATCATCTAAGCACGGATTTGAAGATATCACAACATTGCATGCTCTCATAAATGACCCGACAGAAAAAAAGATTATTGGAACTGAATTCATTCTTGGAGGCTGCAAGAAGGATGACATAGATAAGGCTAAAAGCTTCTTTTTGAAGTTCTCTGGAGAGGAGCTTCTCGAGAAAACTGAATTTGGAGAAGTCTTAAAAAAGAGCAGCAACACTGCCAAAATATACATAAATGGCCTTCGAGTTGCAGAGGAAGAGAATTTCCTTTTTTCTTATAACATAACTTCTTTAACGAGGGTCATGCGCAAAGCCCTTAACAGGGAAAGAACACATGTAGGCAGGACGGCATATACAGATAGGGTAAAGGCTATACTTTTATTATGCCGAGATAAAAATGTCGCTATGTTTCTCGTGGACAACTTAAAAGAATACGAAACAGGGCTTCTTAGCGATGAATTAAAATGGACAGACGTTGCTGTTCACGCGTGCAAACTCCTCAATGCTAATGAAAAGGTAATATTCTTAACTCCAAGTGAACTTGTTTATGCAAAGGATATGGCTGATAGAGCAGTAGATGATGGCTTCAAAATTGTAACTATTCCAGACAATATAAAATCAAAAATTCGGGGACTTACAGATCTTAAAGGAAATCCTATACGTGATCTTGAAGAGTATAAATCTGAATGGGATGAAAGTTTTGAATTCAAATTCGTAAATGAAAAAAATTTATCTTCAAAAGAACGGGAAGTGTTCAGTAGGACAAAGAAAATTTTAGAAATTGTTGGTGGTGCGCCGAGGAGTGTCAAGAAAATATTGATTTCTGAAACTATGAGACTTGAAACGATGGGTTATAGAGAAGCTGCAGGTGTATGGGAAGAGCAAAACAACAGGATAGTAATAAAGAGAGACCAGTTAAAGAATCTAGAGCTATACGCCGGAACACTGCTGCATGAAATCGCCCATGCAAAAAGCGGTGCGAGCGACGTCTCAAAGGAATTCGAACAAGAGCTGTCTAGGCTTTTAGGATTAGCAGCAAGCAAAGGATTGAGTATTGAAAGACGGTAATCTGGTCACTTCCGGAATTCGCAGCGATAATTCTATGCATGGTTGATAGAAACTAACTGATCTTCTGCAAGCCTAACCTTTCAACGACAGTACCATAAGCATGCTTGAACTTCTCATTATTAACAACGCCGACCTCGTGAGCTATAAAGAAGTCTGTATTGCCGCGCACGAAGCCTTTCTTTATCATATCAGGGTATTTTGCCTTGAGCGCTTTCTCTATTTCCCATTCAAGGTCCTTGTACCAGTAGAATGCGTACTTGCCTTCGTTGGGCCCGTCTTTTATTATGATCGCCCATTTCGTGTTAACTATCCTATCCAGAAGATCGTAGAGCGTGTTTCGGCGTATTTTCATAGACTTGTAAATTTCTACGGCAGACTTAGGGCCTTCATCCCTCAGGAGTGCAAGAACGCGCAGATGGTTCCCTATAGATTGCTGCATTGACTTCTTTCCCATAACAATCACTATCACGAACAGGGCGGGACTCGGACTTCAAAAGGATATATCCATCCCGAATCTTACTTGTGCGAAGAAAGATAAAAGGTGATCGCAGATGTCAGACGTGTTCGCACCGTTAAAGGGAAAGTTTGTGAAAGTGCTATTCGACGACGGCGGAAAGATACGAGTTCTGCGAGGCACCCTTGTAAACTTCGATCCCGAGGTGCTGGTTCTCCAAACGCTCAACAAGGATTTCTATATCAGGCGGGCCAGCATTATCAAGATCCACGAAGCAGGGGATGAGAATAATGCCTAACAACTACTTCGTTGAGAAGCGTCGGCAGGACAAGCTAAGGCTGCTGAAGATGTTCAAGGACAATCCTGACATGGAGGAAAACAAGATTGCAGCACTGTTTTCCTTGCAGATAGGATACAGAATAGAAACCATAAAGCAGATGATTGAAGAGCTGAGAGAGGCTGGTCATGTATGAAGCCTCTCTATCTCTCACTCTCTCAACCACATAATACATACATAACATATAACATACTAACCTACATAACCGAAGTGGCGATTTTTTGTAGAAATTCTTTTTCTTTCATCAGTTCTTCTCGTGCTTTGGCAAGAGAGATACAGAGAGAGTGGCTTCTATGAATGGCGTGAAAAAAGCTTTGCCACTCTGGTGTGAGGAGCTAATGAAAATGGTAGAAAGGGCGAAAGCCGAGCATGAAGGCAAGCTTTATAAAACTCAGCATCACCCGTACGCCCAAGGCAGGTGACTACATGGATTCAGTTGAGCGCAGCCTGGAGAGCCTGAAGCAAAGGATAGTGAAATTAGGCATTCCGCAGGAGAATGAAAAGGCTATCATGGATTTTGATACGCAGTGCTACATAAACGGCTTGAGGCCTGCTACGCGCTTGTGCTATATGAAATCAATCTATTATCTTGTAAGGAAAATCAGCAAGCCTTTCAGCGAGATAACAAAAGAAGATATCGTAACCTTGTTCGAAAGCCTGCGAAACGGGAGCGGCGATCGCACAATGGAATTAGCAAAGCTCTCCATTAAGAAATTTTTCAAGTTTCTCAACAATGGTGAGTACCCTGAAATCGTGAGCTGGATAAAGGAGAACAGGAATAACAAATACAAGCTTCCTGAGGAGCTGCTTACAAAAGAGGAAATCAAGAAAATGGCTGAGGCATGCGATAGCGTAAGAGATCGTGCATTTGTCCTTGTGCTTTACGATTCAGCGTGCCGCTTAGGCGAGATGCTTAGCCTGAGGATAAAGCACTGCACATTTGACGAGCACGGCGCAATATTAATGGTAGATGGCAAGACAGGCCAAAGAAGGGTAAGGCTCATCAATTCGTCGCCTGACCTGAAAGAATGGCTTAACAACCATCCGCACCGGGACGATCCAGACGCTCATCTCTGGGTTTCTGTTGGCCGCAAGAACTTTGGAAAGCCTATGTCACAGGTAGGCATACAGCACAGAATACTTATCATAGCAACTAGGGCAGAGATCAAGAAGTACGTGCATCCTCATCTTTTCCGGCATTCTCGCTTGACAGATCTCGCCAAGTCGGGCTTCAACGAAGCCCAGCTCCGGAAATTCGCAGGCTGGGCAGGCTCGAGCAAGATGGCTGCTGTTTACATTCATTTATCAGGCCAAGATATCGATGACAAGCTGCTCGAAATCAATGGCATCAAAAAGGTCGAGCCGAAAGACAATGGCACGCTAAAGCCAAAGGACTGCCCACGCTGCGGCAAGCTCAATCCTGCTACTTTCAAAGTTTGCCAAAAATGCTGGATGCCGCTTGACCTGAAAACTGTAATGGAAATTGAGGAGAAAAGAAGGCTGACGGACAGCGTAATGGACAAGCTGATGGAAAGGCCCAACGTCCGCGACTTCCTAGAGCACGAGCTAGGAAAAATAATAAAGGAGGAAGGTGGAATCACCTTCCTTAAAGATGAGGGTGACCTGCCATAACCTGTCTTTTGTAGGCCTTTCCCCCTATGAAGGGTTCATCAGGAGGCCATGCAACATTTGTCTGAGCATTGAGCAATGCAAAGCACGGCTTCGCATCTCTTCTCGCTTGCACCCATGCATGCCGGACCGTTTCATCCCCGAACGGCGCATCACGGATCAGAGCCAGGGTATCGTTTCTGTTTCCGGCAGCCGCCTTCCGACGGATGATGCACTTTCGGCTTTCGCCGCGGGTGGACAGAGTTTCCTCCACCGCTCCCCGGATTCCCTTTTACAGGAGCCCGCGGATACAATGGCCGTTGCTGGCAGGTCACCGAATAAGATAGCTCCGATGCAGTATTAAAGATTTTGGTGCGGCAAAATAAAATTCCAGTTCACTTCCCGCGCGATTTGGTTCCGCGGATATGCGGAATCCTTGGCACAAGCGTCGCCACCAATGCCGAAACAACTGCCTCAAAATACCAGCCAAAGCCTATTGCAAGCCCTATTGCGGCGGTGCACCATATGCTTGCAGCCGAAGTAAGGCCGTGCACGTAGCCGTTCTTGCCCTTGAGTATCAGGCCTGCGCCCAGAAAGCCCACGCCTGTAACGATATTAGCAGCCACTCTTGCAGGCGTATTCGGCTCGATGGATTGCGAAATCAACGTGAGCAAAGCCCCTCCAAAGCAAATCAGAATATGGGTGCTTATGCCTGCCGGCTTGCTCCTCAGTTCGCGCTCTGCCCCTATCACAAGGCCACAAAGCACGGAAAGCGCCGTTACAATCAGGAACGTAATCTGGGCCGGCTGCAGGTACTCAAGCATAACTATCTTAGTAAGATTGCTTGGGCCGGTATTTATTTCTTATGTTAGCGGTAGCTTTGTTTAATAAATGGTTTTCTCACACAAGATGTTGCGTTTTGATAAACCTATAGCACAACCTGTTGTGGCTGTAAGGGATTATTTAAACAAAGCCGCCATTCGGCATACCGTTAAATAAACACGAATGACAAAATAAGAAATGGGGAATTCAATCTTTTTGTTGTCGGTTGTTATTTTTTTATCCGGATGCATTTCCCAAATAGATCCCGGAGCCAATTTGTATGAAGCGGTCTGCCCCTGGAACGATGCGGAAACGTGTGAATACGGCATAGCAGCAATAGTTCCCATTTGCGACGGCACTAAGGAAGTCCAAGAATGGAAGAAGGATAATCCTGCCGCAACCTTAGAGCACGCATATAATTTGAGAAAACTGACTCCGGAAGAAATGAATGAGTGGTATTTGGACGATGATTCTTACCGGGATTTGTTTCAACTGAATGAAACGGATGAAATCTGGTGGGTTGTTGATTATGCATGGGGAGGAATACAAAAATGCGAAAACCCGCCTTGTTCAATTATACTGGAACATCCGGAGTTCACCGTTTTTGTGCAGGAAGACAGCAGGACATGCGTTCCTGATAGAGGAGGATTTTATTGATAAATGGGAAACATACGGACAGGGGCTTGAATCGGTTAATCCTTAACGTGAGTTGATTGCGTAGCAGAATCTGTCAGGCGTTCTGAACCGCTATTTCCTGTGGAACAGGCAATCTAAATATGAATAGAAAGATGCACTCGTTTCTCTAATTTTACAGCCCGAATTCTTTCCCACAGAAACCGCAGAAGCTGACTCCCCGGGCCTTGACTATGTGGCCCCTGAAGCCGTTGCCGCAATTGTGCAGACTCTTTGAATTTTCGCCAATGGTTTTCATAACCACACCCCGTTTTGTATGCGCAGATGGCATCAGGCAGATCCCCATTTCTGCCGGATAACTTTACGCCATCTACTATTAGCGTTATATTATTATATATAACGATTTCTATTCGCTGCGATGCAAAAGGAAAGCTATTCGTCAAAATAAAAAGATTAGGCGACCACAGGCCCGAAATCCCGCCAAGCGGGACGAAAAAGCCGCAACTTTTCCGTTTTAAAGGCTAGCATTGGCGTAGGAGAGCGTGGACTGAACACGTCGCCGAAGCTTCGTGCGTACATCCCGCTTCCATGACCGGTAGTCTTGCCGGTTGCCTACTGCCTATTTTTGAGAGCTGCTTAGGCCTTAGATGCTTTCAGGCCTTATCAGCGTATGGCGTAGCTACCCAGCTTGCCCTGTCGGACAGCTGGTGAACAAGTGGCCACGGAAGGATGTTCCTTTCGTACTTATCCTTCCTTCCTCTCAGGCAGCAACACCTCTAGCAGATATAGACCAAACTGGCTCGCGCCGTTCTGAACCCAACTAAGGTGCCCTTTTAATACGTGAACTCCGTCACCCTTGGCTGCTGCTGCGCAGCCAGGAGAGGGCCAGCCGACAGCG
>Ga0209541_10000310_pt1 | contig 95819 bp, 102 predicted proteins | sample RifCSPlowO2_01_FD_184027 | JGI IMG/M metagenome (GOLD analysis project Ga0209541, IMG submission 184027) | Groundwater microbial communities from Rifle, Colorado - Rifle CSP2_plank lowO2_0.1 (SPAdes) (version 2) | ecosystem: Environmental > Aquatic > Deep subsurface > Groundwater | place... | reverse complement strand
TCATTGTAGTTACAATGTAACTACAACTACTAAATAAAGATTTGTATTCCACAGGATATACAATTCATATTGACGAGAACTAATAATCAACCGACGAAGCTTTCCACATACTGAATATTTTGGGTTTTTTCCGGCATGAAACCTAAGAAACAATAACTTCGCCCCTCATATATTCTTTTAGAATGGCATCCTGATACTTAAATGTCCCAACATTACCGAATTTGTGCGAGAATTCATCACCAGGATCAAGCTTTTGGTTTCCGTCAAACTCATCACCAACATACATGTTTAGGATGTGCTTTTTTGTATCATCATTTTTCCATGTCACCGTGGTTCCTGTGCCAATCTTTAGAATAGCAGGATTATAAGAAGAGCCTTTCATGTAAACAGTGTTTGGCTCGATAACAACTGCTGGTTCTTCGACTTCAGCTTGCTCGGATTGTTCTGGTATAATCTCCTGCTCTGCTGGCTGGGCTATTTCTACAATTTCAGGTGGTGACTGCACTTCTGTATTCATCACAACCTTATTGAATTTTCCTGTAAGCGCATCATTTTCAAATGATGATGCATTAATCGTGTATTTCTGGACTGGATTGATAATTGCCCCCCCAACATTGCTATTTGTGCAAGAAACTGCAAGAATACCTAGCAAAAGCACTGTGAGAATAGGACACGCATTACAAAATCTCCTCTTTTTTGAAATAACCATCTTTTTGTTAAATTACTTTGCGAGCGATTATTTAAATTTTTTGGAGATTCAGGCAATAAGAGAAAGACAAGAGTAGTTATAATTTGTTTGTCTGTCAAGAACTTAGAGTTCTTGAGCATCCTTAGAAATCCTTCGGATTTCTGGGATACTAGAAATTCACTTAGTGAATTTCTAAGTATGCTCAGAAACCCTAGTTTCTGACATTTCTATATTTAGTTGCGGTTATTTATTATAACATATTATTGTCCGCAACTAACTACTGCAAATCTTTATATAACCTTCAGATATCATTCTGCATATGAGAATTATAGCTGACCTGCATATACACAGCAAATATGCAAGAGGAACTTCAAAAAATCTTGATCTGGAAAATGTTGAGAGATATGGGCTGTTAAAAGGGCTTGGACTTGTCGGAACTGGAGATTTTACTCATCCCAAATGGATAGTTGAGCTGAAATCAAAGCTTGAGAACAGGGATGGGATCTTTTACACTAAAACCGGATACAAATTCTTATTGCAAACAGAGCTTTCTTTCATCTACACTTGGAAAGGAAAAGGCAGAAGGATACACCTGATAATCCTTGCGCCTGATTTTGAAGTGGTTGACCAGATCACTGAATATCTGCTGAAGCATGGAAGAGTTGACTATGATGGAAGGCCAATATTCAAGATACCTTGCCCAGAATTCATCGAAAGCATGAAAAAGATCTCATCAAAGATAGAGATAATACCTGCGCATGTCTGGACACCGCATTTTTCTCTTTTCGGTGAATACAACCAGTTCAATACGGCTGAGGAGTGCTTTGAAGACCAGACAAAAAACATTTTTGCTATGGAAACAGGCTTAAGCAGCGATCCGGTCATGAACTGGAGAGTTCCAAGCATGGACAAGTTCAATCTAGTCTCATTTTCAGACAGCCATGGATATTGGCCATGGAGGCTTGGCAGAGAAGCGACTATATTTGACATCAACTTAACATATGATTCGCTAATAAAAGCTCTGCGGACTGGCGAAGGGCTTAAGGAGACTATAGAAGTTAATCCAAATTTTGGCAAATACCATTTTACAGGGCACAGGAATTGTGAAGTTTCGATGAATCCTAACAAATCAATGCAAGCGAATAACATCTGCCCAAAATGCGATAAAAAAATGACTGTTGGAGTGCTTGACAGGGTTGAAAAGCTTTCAAACAGGAACGAAGAAGAAGCAAGGAAGATCGGCATTGCGAGAAAGCCATTCAAAACAATGCTGCCATTGTCAGAAATATTATCTGCTGTAATGCAAAGCTCTGTATCATCCAAAAAAACTTGGGCTGAATACTACAGGCTAGTAAACCTCAAAGAAGGAAGATCTGAATATAATGTTTTGCTAGACACTTCAAAAGAGGAATTGGAGAAATTGACGATATCAAAGATTGCGAAAGCAATAATTGACAATAGACATGGCAAGATCAAGGTTATATCAGGATATGATGGATTGTATGGAGTGCCGGTGATTGAGTAAACTAATTCTGAAGCTTAAACAAAAAGAATATATACTATAAACAAGAATCTTGACCTATTGGTGGGATTTATCGGGGGGATATCATGAAAATTGGATTTATAGGCTTAGGAAGAATGGGAAAAAATATGGTCTACAACTTATTGGACCACAAACATGAAATTGTTGTGCACAATAGGTCTCCTGATCCAATCAAGGAAGCTGCAGAAAAAGGGGCGCTGCCCGCATACACGATTGAAGAATTGTTTGAAAAACTCAAAGACCAGAAAACAAAAATAATCTGGCTTATGGTCACTGCTGGAAAACCAACAGATGAATTTATCTCTAAAATAACCCCTCATCTAAAAAAAGGCGATATAATCATAGAAGGGGGCAATTCATATTTTGAAGATTCAATAAGAAGATATGAAGAGCTAAAGAAAAAAGAAATATCTTTCCTGGACTGTGGTACATCTGGAGGAATTGAAGGAGCAAGACATGGGGCATGCATGATGGTTGGAGGCGATAAAGACGCATTCAGGAAAGCAGAACAGATATTCAAAGACTCATGTGTCAAAGATGGATATGCCTATATGGGGAGCACTGGAGCAGGGCATTTTGTGAAGATGGTCCATAATGGAATCGAATACGGGATGATGAGCGCAATCGCAGAGGGTTTTGAAGCTATAAAAAAGCATAAAGACAGATTTGGAACAGATCTTAAGGAAGTTGCCAAAGTTTATTCACATGGAAGCATTATCCAAGGAAGGTTGATGTCTTGGCTTGAAGATTCATATAACACTGAAGGATATCTGGAAGCAATATCATGCGAAGTGCCAAAAGGAGAGACAGAAGATGAGATGGAAAAGCTTGAAAAATTGGCTTACATGCCAGTCTTAAATAATGCGAGAATGATGAGGGTTGAATCAAGACAGGGAAAAGTCTGCGGAACAATAATCTCTGCATTAAGGAACCAATTTGGAGGGCATGCTGTGATAAAGAAATGAATGGGAATGAAAATGATTAGTTGTAATCTAAAGCGAGACTTATATTTGAATAAAAATTGAATAAACTCAGATTAGTAGCGTTATCAATCGCATAAAACTCTATGGTGAAAAAGGGATAAATCACAAATTAAACTTTGAAAATTTGATGAAGAAATAATAAAATAAGTGAATTAAAAAATAAGTTCCGTTTTCAAGCGCACAATACACCTGATGAAAACGCAAGGAAGCACAACCCAAATTAAGAAAGTCCGATAAATAATAAAAAAGTTAATTAAAAAAATAAAGTTAATAAATTAATAATTTACATTTTCAGCCGCGCAAAAATACTTGGTGAAAACGAGAAGGAAGCACAATATAAATAATAAAAATACGAAAACAATCAAAAAAATGCTAAACATCATCTATAATGAGGACGTACATGAAGTGGCAAAAGAGGCTGCCAAGATATTTGAGGATCTAATCAGCAAAACGATCCACAAAAAAGGTTTTGCAGTTGTGGGATTCCCTGGCGGAAGAAGCATAGCGCCTGTGCTAAATGAAATAAGGAAAACTAGGATTAGCTGGTCAAAAGTCCATATTTTCATGATAGATGAACGCCTTGTTTCAATCGATAATGTTGAAAGCAATTATAGGCTTCTTAGAGAACAGCTTTTTAACGACATTATTCAAAAGGGAAAAATGCCAGAAAAAAACCTGCATCCATTCATCTTAAAAAATAAAGCAGATTTTGGATTGAAAACTTATGAAGAAGAGCTGGAAAATCTTGGCGGAAAATATGATATAATCTTCCTAGGAGCAGGAGAAGACGGGCACGTAGGTGCATTATATCCAGGCCATAAGGGACTCAGACTAAACGACGCTAATTACATCTCGCTTCATGACTCACCAAAACCGCCAAAAGACAGAATGACTGCTTCTGTAAAACTGCTGCAAAAAGCACAAGCAGCTTTTTTGCTATTCTTTTGGGAAGCTAAAAAGAAGGCATATACCCAGTTTTTAGATAACAGAATCACATTGGAGAAATGCCCTGCAAAACTGGTCAATAATATAGAAAAAGTTTATATCTTGACAGATCTGAAGGATTAGTAAGATGGAAAACCAAGAAAATTATTCGATAATCATATTTGGAGCAACAGGAGACCTGACCAAAAGAAAGCTGATACCTGGTCTATTCAAACTATTCATTAAAGGCATGCTTTCAAAAAAAACACCAATAATATGCGTATCGAGAAGAGATATATCAACAAAAGAGTTTATCCAATTATTGGAATCAGATAAGTTTGTGCCTGAATTGAAACTCAAAGCAAACAAGGCAAGATTTACGGAATTTCTCAAGCAAATAAAATATTGCCGGCTGAATATGGAGAGCCCTAACATACAGGAGTTTTCTGATTTTCTGCTATTGATTGACAAGAATTATGGCTGCCAAGGAAATAAAATCTTTTATTTGTCGCTGTCACCAGTACTTTTTGAGCCAATTGTTAAGATAATTGAAAAAATATCCAGAAAAAGGCATGGCTGGCGAAAAATAGTGTTTGAAAAACCATATGGATTAGATTTCGAATCAGCAAGAAAATTAAATAAGTGTGTTTCAGATGTTTTTGATGAATCAGAAATTTTCAGAATTGACCATTATCTTGGAAAAGAGCTTGTGCAGACAATACTTACATTCAGATTTGCAAATTCCATTTTTGAAAACGTATGGAACAGTAATTTTATAGACCATGTGGAGATAACAGTTGCAGAAGATATAGGCATAGAAAACAGAGCATCATATTATGAAGAGATGGGAGCGATCAGAGATATGATCCAGAACCACATACTGCAGATTCTCTGCTTAGTCACTATGGATTCTCCAAGGTCAATGCACTCAGAGCATATCCGTGACGAAAAGATGAGGATTATGGGATCAATCAAGAATGTCCTCCAAGAAAATCTGGTTGTCGGTCAATATGGAGCAGGCATTGTTGATGGGAAAATGGTTAGCTCTTATCGAGACGAAAAGGGTGTTTCAAAACTTTCAGAAACTGAGACTTTTGCAGCATTAAAATTATATATTGACAATAAAAGATGGAGAGAAGTCCCTTTTTATATCAGGACAGGAAAAAGGCTTGCAAAAAAATACGCAGAAGTAAATCTGGTACTTAAAGATGTTTCAACAAAATTGTTTAAAAGCCAAGAAAAGTATCTTGGGCATAACGTAATAACTATACGGATACAGCCTGATGAAGGCATTGCAATAACATTTAATGCAAAATATCCTGGCTCAAAAATGAAACTTCATCCAGTTGTGATGGATTTTTGCCATTCATGCCTGTTTGGGGCAAATACTCCTGAAGCTTATGAGTTCTTATTCAGCGAAATAATTGAGGGTGATCAGACCCTTTTTACAAGATGGGACTGGCTTGAAAAAAGCTGGATATTCACAGATGACCTTTTAAAAAAGGCAAAATCCATGAAGAAGAATTTTCCCAACTATAAGGCAGGAACGATGGGGCCAGCCGAGACCAACAAGCTTATTGAAAATGAATCACATAATTGGATCTACTCAAGAAATACTGCAACAACAAGGATGAATACTAATTAAGTGTTAATACATAACTTAAGTCAAATTTTAAACGAATACAGAATGATTAAGATTAATTCTATACTGAAAAGTTAATGAGAAAATAAAACAATAAGTTACGTTTTCAACCGCACAAAATGCTTGGTGAAAACGCAAGGAAGCAAAAGGTTGCGCTCAAAAATATATAACTAATACATCATTAAAATTTCATATTGCCAGCAAGGCCTTTCATGCCGCCCATCCGTTTCATGACTTTTTCCATTGCTTTTGGATCCTGGACACCTTTGCCTTTGAACATCTTCATGACTTTCTGGCTTTGCCTGTACTGCTTGATAAGCGCCCTGATCTCTGTATGGCTGACACCAGAGCCTTTTGAAATCCTCTCAATCCTGTCTGCACTAATGACATCAGGATCCTCAAGCTCTTGCTTAGTCATCGAATCCATCGCAAAACGCCATTTCTCAATCTTTTCCTGCTGCACATCAAGCAATTCCTTAGGCATCTTGATCTGGCCAAAGCCAGGAATCATCTCCATAATCTTGTTTAATGGACCCATCTTTTTCATCGCAGACATCTGCTCATAAAGATCAATCAAGCTAAAATCACCTTTAAGGAATTTCTGGCCCAAATCTTCAGCTTGCTCTTCGTCAATGGCACCTTTGGCTTTTTCCAGCAATGCCTCAATATCTCCCATTCCAAGAAGCCTGGAAACAAAACCTTTCGGGTTAAACTGCTCAAGCTCATCAATATGCTCACCAATGCCAATAAATTTGATCGGAGCTTTTGTTATCGCACATGCGCTTAATGCTCCTCCAGCTTTAGCGGTACCATCCATTTTTGTAGCAATAACACCTGTGATGCCGCAGCTGTCATGAAAACTCTTTGCCTGAGATTCAGCTGCTTGGCCAATATCTGCAGAGATCACCAAAAGATTCTCATCAGGCTTTATAAGAGAATTAAGCTCTGTAATCTCCTTAACAAGATCAGCTGAAAGAGCGTCCCTTCCAGCAGTATCAATGATCACGATATCAAACTTATTCAATTGGTCTTCATGATCCTTGTAGATCTGCATAGGATCCTTCATTTTTTTGTCAAGGAAAACATGGACATTAGCTTTTTTTGCAGTTTGCTCTATCTGGCTCATAGCAGCTGGCCTATGCACATCTAAACCCAGCAAAGCGATCTTAAATCCCCTATTAGAAAAATAATGGGCTAATTTTCCAGCAGTTGTAGTTTTTCCTGAACCAAAAAGGCCGACTAACATTATCTTGAACGGCTTTTTTGATGACGGATCAACTTTCTGCGTCTCATCACCCAGAAAATGTACCAATTCTTCATAAACAATGTTTATCAATTGCTCTTTTTTAGTCAATCCGCCAGGAGTTTCTTCGTCTTTTATCCTCTTCTTTATCTTGTTTGTCAAGTCAAAAACTAACCTGACATTGACATCTGCCTGCAGCAAAGCCCTTTGGAGGTCTTTGATCAGCTCATTGATCAGTTTTTCATCTACAAAGATCGCATTTGTAATCTTTTGAAGAGTGCTCTTTAATGAGTCTCCAAGCTTTTCGAGGACCATACAATGCTGAGATGATGAATAGTTTATAAATGTTTTTGGATAAAACCACTTTGGCAAACATCCTGACTTATTACCCAAAGATTTATATTCTTGTATTCCAATTTTTTGTAATTATCAATAACTAGGGGGAATGATAAAATGAAACTAACCTGGTTTGGACATGACACCTTTTTGATCAGTGCGAAAAATATTAACATCTACATAGATCCTTTTCAACTGCCTAATGGAGCCCAAAAAGCAGACATGATATTGTTGACGCACACACATTTTGACCATACTTCTTCAGAAGATATAGACAAAATCAAAAAAGCAAGTACACAATTTGTGACAACTGCTGATTCTGAAATAACCGAAAATCTGCATATAATGAAACCGGGAGACAAGGAAAAAATTGGAGAAGTTTCAATAGATGCCGTACCGGCATACAATGTCAACAAGAACTTCCACACAAAAGACAAGAATTGGAATGGCTACATCATCGCTTTGGAAGGCAAAAGAATTTATCATACAGGAGACACTGACCTCATACCAGAGATGGGAAAAATAAGATGTGATGTTTCCTTGCTTCCAGTATCAGGAACTTATGTGATGACTGCTGAAGAAGCTGTTGAAGCAGCAAAACGAATAAAACCAAAAATGGCTATACCAATGCATTACGGATCTATTGTTGGAAGCGATTCAGATGCTACCACATTCAAGGAAAAAGCAGAGAAAGCTGGCATAAATGTTACTGTATTGAAGAAGAATGGCAGTGTTGAGATTTAGCCTTAACTCTCATATATATTGTCATGATGATCAAAGTCTTCAAAGGATACTGTTTTTTCATTATGATTAATAACAAATATAATCACAAAGTGACCGATATGAACGCGGGAAACTCCTTTCAATTCGTGATGAAGCATCTTGAAGCTATGAGCTTGATTTGATAAAATTTGATTCATCTTTTTATCCACTATTTCAAACATTTTTGGATCTTTTTTCCTTAAACTTGACAATTTTCTTTGTGATTTCAAGGCTGAAAAATCCATTGTACATTATTTTACCTCTTTTTCAAATTCTTTCTTTGTCAGATGATGGCCTTTCATTATCTTATTGAGCTTAACAGCATATTCAGGCCTTAATTTGAGGTCTAACAACTCTTGCGAGTAATCCAAAACAACCTTATTTATTGCCTGAGACTTATCTTTAAGATTGTATTTTGCCTTCACAATATTCAATACCTGATTTGCTTCATTTGAAATATTTACCATCGCGCTTACCATATACATCACCTATATACAGCATATATAAGGGATATATAAACATTTTGTATTAGTTTTGAAGAATTTGGGATTAATAAACCTTTATGCTTTTTTTTCGCAAATATATCGGAGGAAAATGAAAGTTTTACAGATTCATCAGGCATAGGCAAATCAATTTAATAAACTAATGGTGTATCTATAGGAACAGCTATCTTTGCAGGAATCTCATTTTTAATGCCGTTAGACTTTAAAATGATACTTAAATTAATGCCATTTGGTTTAACAGAAGCGCTGAATTCTGCCTCATTTAGATTGATTAATAACTTTTTATCTATGTGAAACTCCTTCAAATAAGTTGTGGCATTAAGGATTTCAATTCCTTTTATTCTTCCTTTTGTTGAAATGTCAAGTATAAGGTCTCCTGTATCAATATTTCCTTTAAACTTTTCATCATCAGAATAACCTTTATGAATTACTAAAATATCATTTTCCTTATCATATGAAACTATTTTGTTTTCCATTTTATTCTAGCCTCTTAACCATATTCTGCCAATTTCTATATCTCATGATGTAAGTGAGTATATATAAGCTTTTCTTAGCATTCCTGTCAAATATTATCGGTAGCCTCATTGTCCTATCATTGCTAATCTTAAAATGCAAGCAGTGTATTATTTTACCGAATCTTCCTTTTTCCTGATATGAATAAACCAGTTTGTCAGGATTCAATAAATTATTGATAATATCTTCTCTGTATCCACCTCTTAATATCAATTGCTGTGTAAAATGAGGCTCATTAAACTCTATTTCGTTTTTTGCATATTTTTTAAGCCTGTTTTTGATAGTTTGCAAATCATCTTCTTTTGCTTCTTCCATCAATAATCCTGTAAAATATGCCTTTATATCTTTAAGCCTCTTTTTTCCGCAAATATTTCGGGTAATAATGAAAGTTTTTCAGTTTTCTACTTTTCAGACAATGACTTTTACGTTTCTTTAAAAAAGAGAAAGAGCTGGCTGAAAATTAAAATGAAGGACTAAAAATAGTTAAAGACGCAGGACATTTTAACGAAAAATCTGGCTACAAGAAGTTTGAATTGCTCATACATGATATAAAAAACTCAATAAAAAAATAAAAAATTTTATCTTTTCTTTTTCTTCTTTTCAACAATCTTGTTTGGATTTATGATAAAATCAGCCTTTTCAAGAGGAGTCCCAAGATCTGCAAATGGGAATACTCTCTTGTTTGTGGCAAAAGTCATATATTTGCAGTATTTATACATCTGGTCATTCCAGATCTGGCAAAAATTTGACAGGCCTTTAACTCTTTTCCCTACAATTGCTACATAGATAAAGTGGAATAGCGCCAAAACCGCAACTAACGTCTTCCATAAACCAAGAATTATCCCTGCAATAATACCAACAGGAATCCTCATCCAAGCTTCTTTTCTCTCTGACATATCAACACCTCGCTTTTTTACACTTTTTTAATCTTTTTAAACTTTATTGACCTAAAATGGCCGCCAATCTTGTAAATCCTGGCATATCTCTTTTTTTTCCTTTCCTGGCCATCATAAGTGCTCTGCTTCATGCCAATTATATATAATTTGAACTCATTCTTTTTAAAATTTGCTATTTAAATCGATGTTTATTGGCATGGCCTTGTATTGGAATATTGTCTTACTCACTTCTTTTAGAATAAAATTGAATTAACCTGAGCTGATCATACCCCCTATTTGGCAATCTTTTTCTTGATCTCATCTAGCAAAGAAGTGATAAACTCATTTACGTCAACGCCAAACTTGACTTCTCCAGCTCTGGTCCTCACAGCCAAAGTGTTTTTCTCAACTTCCTTGTCACCAATGGTCACAATATAATTAATTTTTTCCAGCTGTGCATCTCTGACCTTTTTGCCCATAGTCTCCGCCCTTTCGTCCATTTCTGCCCGGATTCCTTTTTCCTGAAGTTTGGATACTATCTCTCTTGCAAACGGAATATTCCTGTCTGTGATTGTGACAACCTTTACTTGTATAGGTGAGAGCCACAATGGGAATTTTCCAGAGTAATGCTCAATAAGGAATGCTATAAATCTCTCATGAACAGACAGGGGAGCGCGGTGAATGACATAAACCTCATTATTATCCTTGCCATCCTTATCTGCATAGCTTAAATTAAATCTCTTTTTTGCAGCAAAATCAAGTTGTATAGTAGACATTGTCTCTTCTCTTCCAGAAACTGCCTTATACTGAATATCAACTTTAGGGCCGTAAAATGCCGCCTCATCTGGAGCCTCTATAAAATTAACCTTAAGTTTTCTCAAAACATTCCGTAGGATATCTTCACTGATCTTCCAGTTTTCAGGCTCATCAATATATTTTTCGTTATGGTTCCTGTCACCAAGAGAAAGGCGGAACCAGAAATCTTCCAAGCCAAATATCTTGTAATACATCAAGATCATATTCATAACTCCTTCAAATTCCTGCTCTATCTGATCCTGCCTGCAATACATATGCGCATCATTCATGGAAAGCATCCTTACTCTAAGCAGGCCAGATAATGTGCCAGATATCTCATTTCTATAACAAGTGCCGTATTCTGCAATCCTCATTGGCATATCCTGATAACTCCTTATCTTGTTTTTAAAAATCAGGTGATGCATAGGGCAATTCATTGCCTTCAAATAATAAGTCCCGTCATCCATAACCATTGCAGGATACATTGTGTCTTTGTAATAAGGAAGATGGCCGCTCATCTCAAAAAGCTCTTTTTTAGCAAGATGTGGAGTAACTACTCTCACATAACCTGCTTTTTTTTCGGTCTCAATAACAAAGTTTTCAATCTCTCTCCTGATAATCTCTCCTTTTGGAAGCCAAATAGGAAGACCTTTTCCAACTAAGTCGCTCTGCATGAAAATCTCTAATTCTTTGCCAAGCTTTTTATGATCTCTAAGGTCTGCATCATGCTGCTGTTTGACAAATTCCTGCATCTTTTCTTCTGAATCAAATGCAATTGCATACAACCTTGTGAGCTGCACATTTGAAGAATTGTTTTTCCAATAAGCGCTTGAAATATTCAATATCTTCAATGATTTTACAGCACTTATAGCAATGAATGGTTTCTTGAAAAGCGGAACCAATGTTATTCCTTCCAAAGCATAAGCCTGAGAATCTATTGAGATGTCTTTTGAGATCTCCTCTTGGAATCTTCCCTTTGCTTGTTCAGACTCTTGTATCAGAAAACCTTTTTTTAAAAGTTCCTTAAATTTTTTCTCAATAATCGGCAAATCATCATTTTTTATCTTTGCGCCTGAAAAATCAATATAAACCTGATCATTATGGAAGCCAAAGCTGCCAGGCTCCACAGAAGGATATAAATCTTTCAATGCTTTGATCAGCAGGAAAGCGGATGTCGCATTTAATTTTTGGTGGTCAGACAATTCATTTAGGTCTAACTTAAACTTCTCATCATGTTTTGCCTCTTTTTTCTCCTCTTTAATGATAGGCGCTTCTCCAGAAAAACTTCTGCTCAATTCTGACAGAGGATGGCCTTTGCACCTGACTTCAAAAGCTTTGTACCAGCCAAATGGGGCTCTTGCCACATTATAATCTTCTGAAAGCATTTTTTCCGCATTTTTCATAACTGAAATTGCAGTTTCTGGATTGCTTGGATTATTGCTCAAGTGAACATAAGGATAAAGAACCAGATCTTTTGTGCCAACCTGCTTTGCTATATCAATTATCTCATGAACATACCTTTTTGTGACAGCTTCTTGGTTTTTCTCGTCATCTTTCTCAACAGCTGTAAATACAACAAGACATTCTCCAAATTCTCTGATCTTTTCTTCTATAATCTCCGCTTCTTTCAAAGCCTTTTTCTTAGGCTCGACTTTCAGATAGTCTGCATGTATTGTAAGTATCTTCATACAGCATCAGAAAACGGGAGAGTATATAAATTTTTCAGTATGAATAAATACTTTGAGTAATAAATCAATAATTTTATTCCATTTTTGGATTCCAATTATAAATAAAATCATGATGGTCAAAATAATACACAATTACCTCTTTTCTTTCGTGATCCACCTTAAAAATTAGCACAAAATGTGAATCTATATGAACCCTGTTGAAAACTTGAAGAGGTTTTCTTAGAAACTTATAGCCATATAGATTTTCTCTAATCTCCTTGATTTTCTTATTGAAAATTTCGCCAATCGGCGAAATTTGATTTGGTATAATACACTGCTCTTTAGAGCGAAATTTTCAATCCCAAAAACCGCACGATAAAATACGCCGGACTTTAGTCCGGGGATTAGTGCAGTTTTTGTTATCAATAATCTTTAATTGCTTTGCATTCTTCTTTGCAAGCTTCTTGAATATCTTATCAGCCTCTTCTTTGACTTGCAAATCATACATTCATATCCACCTAAGGCCTTAAACCATATCTCTTAGTAAAGTCATCTACCCTAATACTCTTCTGATTTTTTATATCTTCCATCTTTTTGATGAAATCCGGCCTTAATTCGGGCTCATTTTCAAATTCGATGTATTCACTAATAACTAATCTGATTGCTTCTCCCTTATCTTTAAGCCCGTGCTTAGCTTTTACAATATTCAATACTCTATTTGTATTATCATCCAATTCCACAAGCGCTTGTACCATATTAGTTCACCTAAGCTTGAATAAGCTTGACTTATATTTAAATGTTTTGATGGATTTTCTATCTATAAGAAATAACCTTAATTAAACATTTTTATCAGAAACAGATTATCAATCCTGGAATTTGAAGAAATTGGAATCACAAAAGCAATTGCGGATTTAAACCCTAAATATATTGATAGGGTGGGAATACCTGTTTTTGCTTACTTTAAATTAGAAAATATTTAAAAAATTAATAAACTTAGTGGTCTCTTATTCCTTAAAATCAATATCCTGTCCTTCATCCAGGAACTTTTTCAGGAAATTCTTGTTTTTTCCATCAATAGCGAGCTCTTCCGCAAATACTTTCTTGATTATTATCAGCTGAGTCAACTTTATTGTCTGAATCTGCTCTTTCATATCATCCATCTTCTCTTTCAGATCTAGAATCAGCTCATAGTTATGATTTACATTCCCTGTGAATTCTTCCATCGCTTCAGCGGATGCTTCAACATCATTCACTCTACTGTTAAAATCCTTTATCCAAGAATCAATACTATTCTTAAAATTAAAAAACTCTGCTTTGAAGTCAAGCTTCTGGCCATTTATTGTCTGCTGAATAGTGAACACCTCTTTTTGCTCGCTTATACTCATTCTATATCGCATAAATATATAGTGCAATATATATACCAACCTATATCATTAGTTGGCTATTAGTATACACTTCTGTATACTGGTGGTATATAAATATTATTGTGCTGTAGAATATAGGTTTTTGTATTTCAATAAATTATAACCAAAACTATTTCAAAACATTTATATAGTAAATATATCACTTTATCATAATATAGGTTATTTAATATTAATTTATATCAAATTGATATAAATTGTTCATATATAAATTGGATAAATACTTCAAAATGGTAAAAGTCCAAGTGGACCTAAATGATGAGGAAGATAAGATAGTCGATCTATTCAGAGCTGAGAATAGGCTGAAAAGCAAACAGAGGGCAATAAAAGAGATTATAAAAACATCAAAAATAAATTCTGAGCATCTTGAATTGCATCATTTAAATTATGATCACAATGCAAACAACATAACCAAGATTCATAGAAAAAAAGATTATATAAATTAAGAATATTGTTTAGACTAAAAAAAGAGGAAAAAAAGAATAATGGCATTTGAAAATTTTTTCACAAGCAACGCGGTGGGAGTATACGCCTTCTTTGCCTTAATACCCTTTATTTTAATATATCTAAGAAGGCCAAAAATAATCACCAAAACAATCCCGTCTTTAATGTTTATAATAAGGCAGCAGGGATCAATCAAGAAATTCTCAATGTTCAGGAGAATAATAACTAGCCTTCTTTTCCTGATACAGCTTATACTGTTGTTGTCACTAGCTTACGCCGCAACAGCGCCATACATTATGGTCAAGGACACAACAGCATCAAAAACAACATACCTAATCCTGGATGCGTCTGCAAGCATGAAGACTTCACAGGATGGATCAACCAGATTCCAGAAAGCCATAGGAATTGCTGAAAGTGAACTAAAAGGAGCAGTTACCATAATCAAATCTGGAAATGCAATAGAAGTTGTCCTTAAAGAGGGAAGCTCAGCAAAAGCATCAGGTGTATTAAAATCACTTATACCAGAAGATGCTCCAACAAATCTTGAAGCAGCAATGTATAAGGCAGATGCACTGCTTGAAGGAAAGAAAGCCAGAATAATCATAATCAGCGATTTCATAAATGCAAAAGGAAGCAATGACGATATTTTGAAAGGAATGAGAATACTTACAAGCAAAGGAAATCAGGTAATAATAAAAGATGTTAGCGGAAAAGCAGACAATGCTGGCATAATAGACATGACTCTGGATAAAGAAAAAACCCGTGTTTATCTGAAAAACTATGGCACAAAAAAAGAGTTTACACTAAAGCAGAGCAAAAACAACCTAGTGATAATGGAACAGAAAAGAGTTGTTGACAAAAACTCGATAGAATATTTTGATTTTGCCACACAAGAAGGAATATCTGAAATAAACTTAAAACCAGATGACTTATTAGAATCAGACAATAAAATCATAACATCCAGCCCTACAAGCAAAAAAATTAAAGCTGTCCTGATAACAAATAAAGAATCCCAATATCTTGTTTCAGCACTTCAGGCATCAAGATATGTTAGCTTGTCGATCAAAAAGCCGCCTTTCACAATCGAAGAGATAAGAAAAGAAAAACCAGACCTTATAATCACTTATAACCTTAATAAAAATGAATTGCTGCCTGGAGATTTTGCAGGGATAAGTGACCTTGTCTCCAATGGCACATCTTTAGTAATAATTGCCCAGAAAGACATGAAGGAAATAGACTATTCGGGGTTGCTTCCTGTTGAGCTTGGTGAACTCGGCAAGACAACAAAAGTGAATAAGAACATAATCAACCAATTCACGAAAGATGTTGATTTCAGCATTTATCCAGACTATTTCATTGCGCAGAACAAAAATGATACCTTGACAATTGCTTCTGCAGATGACAATTCTCCACTTATTGTGTTTATGGATAAGGGAAATGGAAAAATAATCTATTACGGGCTATTTGATGAGTTATCAGATTTTAGGACTACTCCTGGATACCCCATATTCTGGAATGAGCTTATAGACTTCCTTGTTGAAACAGAAAATATATTGGATTACAACAAAAGGATGGAGAGTTTCCCAACCGCAACAATCATCGGCATATATCGCGAGGAATCAAGAGATGTTGCTGTCAACCTGCTGAGCGAAAAGGAAAGCGATGTAAGCTTTGAGAACAAAGAATTTGACACGGAGCAAAAAAACTTTGTGATAGATGAGAGCAGGATCGAACGCAAAATTGACCTGGAGAAAAACCTGATATACTTCGCAATTGCGTTATTATTTTTGGAATTACTATACATCAAATATAGGGGTGACTTATAATAGTGCCGCTAAGCGAAATACAGATAATGGATCCTTGGATAATCCTAGTAATAATCCCAATAATCTTCATTTTAATGATAATTTTAGGAAGAACATTTATCAAATTCAGGGACCCAAATGAAAGAGAGGAATTCAACAAGTCCAAACGGATAGACAAAACTGCTTTAATCCTAACCAGGACAATAATAATTCTCCTTTTGCTTATGGCATTGGCATCACCATACACTTTAAAGACAATTGAAAGAAAAGGGGCACCATCATTAACCATCTTGGTGGACCAGTCAGCAAGCTTTTCTTTATTTGACCAGTCGATAGTGCAGGACTTAAAGCAAAAATTGGGTTCAGAAATACCTGTGACTGTTAGGACTCTGGATTATGGCAATAGCTCTGCGCTTGGAAACGGGATAAGAAACAATCTGCAGGGAAATGATAATATTTTGTTGGTTACGGATGGGTATAACAACAAAGGCTGGGATTTGGGAGATGCAATACTCTTTGCAAAAGAAAGAAATTCCCATATCAATGCGATTGAAATAAAGCCAAAGAAAAGCGATGCAGCAGTTGTTGTCTATGGGCCTAACGAAGTCATAAAGCAGACTGAAAACGAATTCTTTGCTGAGGTCACAGCCACTGATAGCATTGATTATCAGATAAGAGTCATAGTAGACAGCGATGAGGTTTTAAAAACGATTGCAAAAGGGCCACAAACCTTTAAATTTAACAGAATACTTCAAGAGGGAGACCATAAAATAACAGCAATAATAAATGCTAAGGATTCATTTGAGAACAATAACATATTCTACAAAACGGTCAGGGCATTGCCAAGGCCAAAATTATTGTTTGTCTCTGAACAAAATTCGCCGATGTTTAATCTGCTGGATGAAGTCTATGAAGTCACACAGACTCCGATATTGCCTGGAAGGCTAAGCGATTATCATGCAATCATAATAAATGATATAGCTGAAGATAAGCTAAGCGGTGATGTGGAGACCCTAATCAACTATCTTGAAGATGGGAATGGTCTGATTTATGTCGGCGGAGACAAGAGCTTCGAATACAATGATGTCTGCAGAAGCAGTAAATTATCAGGGCAATGCCAATTCCAAAACTTATTGCCGGTAAAGATAGGTTATGCTGGAACAGAGGAAGTTTCAGGAGTAAATGTAGTCCTGGTGATTGACATGTCAGGCAGCTCTGGAGAGAAATTCTCAACAACACTCGGATCCGAGAAATCAGCTGTCGAAAAGGCCCTTGCCATTGAAATACTGAAAAATCTAAATCCAGAGGATAATGTAGCTGTGGTATCCTTTAATACAGATTATCGGTATGTTTCAAAGTTAAGCCCATTGACAGAAAAACCTGAGTTAAATATGACTATTGCTAACCTGAAATATGGCGGCGGCACTATAGTATCAGCAGGACTTGCCCAGGCATTCAGCATTTTGAAGGGATCTACTGGTTCCAAATATGTTCTATTAATATCTGATGGAATAACAGACCTTCCAGAAAATGCCATGCAGCTTTCAAAAACAATGGCGCAGCAAGGAATAAAAGTATTTGCAGTTGGCGTAGGAGAAAACACAAATTCGCAATTCATGCAAGGCATAGCTGAAAATGGAAATGGAGTATATTTCCAGCCAACAGAGACGCAAAAAATAAAACTGGCGATAGGAGAGGGAAAGGATAAGGAAAAAGAGACAAAAAAATATAAGCTTCAAATATTAAACGCAAACGCTTTCATAACAACAGGGATAGACCTTAAGGCGTCGATAACTGGATTTAACCAAGTCGTGCCAAAATCATCTGGCAGGACATTAGTGACGACTGAATTCAACAATCCAGTGCTTTCAATCTGGAGATTTGGTCTTGGCCGGGTTGCAGTATTAAGCACTGATGACGGCTCCAAATGGTCAGGAGAGCTGCTCTCATCAGGACAATCAAAAATCATAACAAGAACAATAAATTGGGCTGTTGGAGATCCTGACAGGCTCAAAGATTATGCTGTAAAAATAAGTGATACAACATTAGGCGAACCAACTGAGCTGAAAGTGATAACAGACAAGACTCCTGTGCTCAAAGGCTATGAATTTGCAAAAATTGAAGAAGGCTCAAAAGATTCTTATGTGACTACATATACACCCACAGCCACAGGATTTTTTAGAGTTCTTGATGCAACTGTTGCTGTCAGCTATCCATATGAATATCAAAAAGTCGGCTTTAATCAGGAGCTGAAATCAATAATTGAATCTGGCGGAGGAAGCATTTTTAAGCCTGAACAGACAAAAGAAATAGTAGAAAGGGTAAAGCAGGATTCAGTGACTATAGAGAAAGATTATAATTATTACAGGTGGCCTTTCGTGGTTGCAGCTTTAGCAATCTTTTTAATTGAAATCGCATTCAGGAGATATAGGGAAGGGTTATTATATAATAAAAGCATATAAATTAATAAAACATATAAATAATAGTATGTGAATAAAACTGGCTGACCCTCAAAATACAAATGCCAAAAAGGTGCTGACTATGAAATACATGAGAAAAAACATAAACATCTTCCTTTTGTTCATGATAGTATTATTGCTATTGTCATTTGCAGTCTTTACTGTTTACTACAAAAACACATACAAAGACCTTTCATCCGAATTCTACAACCTTAAGACAAATTATGAGAATACTGCTGAAGAATTATCATTAAGAAGATCTCAGCTGAACGTGACTCTTGAGGAATTTGAGATGAAGAAAGAGAGAGAGCAGAGCTTGAGCGAAAAATATTCTGATATAAGAGATGTGAATGCCCAGCTGACTCTTGATCTTGCAGAAACGCGAAAAGACTTGGCAGATACTGAGATACAATTAACTGCAAAAGTAGCAGAAGTTGAAGTGAAAAACAAAGAGATTGCAACAGTAAAAAGCGAAGTTGAGGATTGGAAAGGCAAGTACAATAGCATAAATGACAAATATGACAATGCCTGTGATGAACTTGAAACTTATGGAGGCAGCTGTTAGATGAAAGATGAATTCAAAGATGTTATCAATGAGATAAACCAAGCATTGAATAATCTGATGATCTTTGAAGAACTTCTGACATCATTAGTCATATTCTTAACCTGTTTCCTTTTCTTAGATTTCTTTACAATTGAGGGAGTAGACCAATTCTATGCGATTGTGCCTGCTGTAGCATATTTTATCGTTTCGCTTGGATTGAAATACGGCAAAAGCAAAGTCCGGGTAGTTGAGAATAAATACAAATCACTTGATGAAAGGATTAGGACTGCAGAAGACAACCTTGGAGTCCAAAATGAGATAGTAGATGCACTGCAAAAAGAGATCAAGCTCAAATTAAGAGCTGTCGAGATATCTGCATTCTTCAACTCAAGATCAACAATTTCAAAAGTGGTGGCATCAATCATATTATGCTTTTTAATAATTTTTATGAACACATTTGGATATGGCGGAATAGATGTAAAAACAATATTTCCTCCGCCAAAAATAGCTCATTTTGACACAGGAGATGGAGAAGGAACAGCTAACCAGTTTGCAGGAGGGCCAGGAGGAGGAAGCAATATAGAGACAGACCAGACAGGCATGTCTGGAGTTGCACAATTGGGAGAAGATGAACTGAAATTAAGCCTTGAAGCAGAGGGCTATGAATTAAACATAAGAGATGTGAAACAAGTCACAAAAAGATCATTTGACGAGACATTCCCTTCAGATGTTGGTTTTACATCAGCAGCTGCATTTGAGGAAAATATCCCAAAAGAGCAGCAGGAGATAGTAAACAATTATTTCAAGAGCATTGCAACCAAATAAAATTAATTTAAAATTAAAATCATGTTCAATATCGAGAAAAAGGTTTATATACTTATAGGTGAGAGGTGCTAAAATGAGAAATTACAAAGAGGTGTTTGATCTAATACACAAGGAGATAGGCAAAGTAGTTGTCGGCCAAAAAGAGATGGTTGACCAGATCTTGATTGCATTGCTGTGTGATGGAAATGTACTGATTGAGGGATATCCTGGCCTTGCTAAAACCCTCACAGTAAAGACTATAGCTGAAATAATTGACTTGAAATTCGCGAGAATACAGGCAACACCTGACCTGATGCCAAGTGACATTACAGGAACATTCATAATAGATGATACACATGGAAAAAGGGCATTCAAATTCCAGGAAGGGCCTGTTTTCACAAACATATTGCTTGCCGACGAGATAAACAGGGCAACTCCAAAAAGCCAGTCTGCATTATTGGAAGCTATGCAGGAAAAACAAGTAACAGTAGGAAACCAGACCTTTAAGCTGGATCCACCGTTTTTCGTGCTTGCTACCCAAAACCCAATAGAGCAGGAAGGAACATACCCCCTGCCTGAGGCTCAAGCAGACAGGTTTTTGCTAAAGGTAAGGGCAGAATATCCAACTGAAGAAGAGGAAAAAATAATTGTCGACAGATTCACTGAGATCTCAGGAGAGAGAAAGGTCAGAAAGATACTAAATAAAGAGAGGATATTATTCCTTCAGAAAAAGGTGCTTGAGATGCCGGTTGCAAATGACTTGAAGGGCAAGGCTATCTCAATAATTTTGGAAACAAGAAAAAACAAAAGCCTCATTGAATATGGAGCATCACCAAGAGCTTCTCTAGCTATTATACTAGCGTCCAAAGCAAGGGCGCTCATCAATGGCAGAAACCATGTTGCTTCAGAAGACATAACTACTATGGCATATCCAGTATTGAGGCATAGAATAATCCTTAATTTTGAGGCAGAAAGAAGAGGAATGTCCGTAGATGATGCTATAACAGAAATAATGAAAAAAGCAAAATAATGAAAAAATAGGTGTTTGATGGTATTCAAAAATTTTTTTTTGCTGACGAAATGGCAAATATTCTTATTAATAATTTTTTTATTAGCAAGCTCATTGCCAAACAACCAGATATACGGCCCTTGCAGCAACTGCCATGGATTTCCAGTGCCATTTTGGGCAGACCACTATAAAATAGAAGTTGGCTATGCAGTATTATTGGCTGTAGCAGCAGTAATAAACTTCTTGTTTTGGAATATTGTAGCAGGACTAATTATTTTCATAAGGCTCAGGGCGCATCGCTAACCACAATGATAGATTTAGCATTTTTGAATGAACTAAAAAAGTTTTCTCTGGTGGTTCGAAAGAGAGTCACCTCCAAATATATTGGGCCAAAAAGGTCTATCATGGCTGGTGGAGGTATGGTGTTCAAAGATTACAGGATGTATTCTCCAGGAGATGATTTCAGAGCTATTGACTGGAAAGTTTATGGAAGAACTAATCACCTTATTGTCAAAACCTTTGAAGAAGAGAGAAACCTTGAAGTTCATATTGTTTTGGATGTCAGCAAATCAATGGATTATGGCGGAAAGATCAATAAATTTGAATATGCAGCAATGATAGGCGTTGGATTTGCATATCTTGCATTAAGAGACAACTCAAAATTCAATTTCAGCACTTTTTCAAATGAATTGGAGACATTCAAATCAAAAAGAGGAATGAGACAGCTAGCTGAGATGGTTGATTATCTTAATAAATCAAAAACTAAAGGGGAATCAAAGATGCTCGCTGCAATGACACAATACAAGAATTATATCAGCTCAAAATCTATGATAATCTTGATTTCTGATTTCCTTATCGGAATTGATGAGATAAAAGAGGCACTCTTAAGGCTATCAAAACATGAAGTTAAGGTTGTGCAGATACTTGACAAAGAAGAGACTGATATCGGCATTGAAGGCGATTATAAGCTAAAGGATTCTGAAACAAGTGAAATGACACAGACATTTATCAGCAACAGGCTAAGGCTAAAATTCAGAGATGAACTTGATAAGCATACTGCTGAGATAAGAGATGCGTGCGGAAAGCTTGGATATTCTTTCTATCAGATCACAACAGACAAGCCTTTGTTTGATGCATTCTATGAGATACTTGAATGATCATTTTTTATATTTACATTTTTCAATTTTAAACGCAATATATTTAAATCCTAAATAAATGCTAGGGGATAATGGATTCTCAACAATTTATTGAATGGCTGAAAAAGGAAAACCTGTTTGAGACAGTTGAAAATAATCATCAGCATTTCCAAAATGTCCTAAAAAACTGCCTGCAAGTGCAGCAGCATGAGGAAGTCCTAATCATAGGAGATATTGGATATCCGACACGAAGAGTTCCTGCATTAGTGCTAGGCAGCTATCTGGTCGCTGCAAAAAGACTTGGATTAAAGCATAAATTTGTAATACAAAAGCCGAAAGAACGCGGGGAAGAAGCTGACGAAGCCGTTGTTGAGGCCCTATTAAATCATAGCGAGGGAAATATAGTCATATGGGCATTGTCTGGAAGAATAGGATCATTAAGCGTAATTGGCAACAGCTTTAGAAAATTTGTCCAATCGCATAATCATAGGTTCATATCAACTCCAAGCTTGGGTTTGCTTAAAACTTCAAAATTCTCTGAGATTATCCAAGCAATGGATGTTGATTACAAAAAAATGGCTGAAGACGGCAAAAGAATAAAGGAAAAACTAGATGCAGGCAAAGATATCAGAGTGATGACTGATGCAGGGACAAACCTTTATTTTGATATCACCCTTAAGAAAGCGATATCAAATGATGGAAGCTATATCACTCCTGGATTTGGAGGAAACCTACCAGCAGGTGAAGTCTATATTCCGCCAAGAAAAAAAGGAGTTAACGGAGTTGTTGTGATAGATGGGTGCTCAAGAAACTTAAACCAGAGCTTGGTTGTAAAGAATCCAATAAAATTGACTATAGAGAATGGATCAATAACCCAAATAGAAGGCCAAGAGGAAGCAAAAGCATTAGAAGAATCTCTTGAATGGGCAGAGGCCCATGCGACTTATCCGTGGGGGATAAGGAGAATAGGAGAATTTGGAATAGGAATAAATCCAAAAGCGAAAATAACTGATTCAACTTTGATCAGCGAAAAAGTCCTTGGGACAGCACACATTGCAATTGGCTCAAATTATTGGTTTGGCGGAACAATTTTTGCGATCATACATATTGATCAGGTATTCAAGAAACCCAAAGTCTGGATTGATGATGAAAGGCTTGTGATTTGACAAGAATATTAAAATATTAAGCTCTGACAGTTATCAGCGATTCTAATTTCTGTCTTTTTTCTTCTGGAAACACAAGATTATCCAATGAAATCTTGAATGCTGCCTGTTCCATTACTTCACTATTTTTCAGATAAATCTGAAACAACCTTTTGTCTGGTTCATAAAGATTATGGGTGGGTAAGGAACCATCAAGCTTAAAAACTCCCATGCTAAGACCTTCCCTTAAGTTTAGTTTTCCTTGGATCTCATTGCCTGGAATGATTCTGCGAGTGCTATTGATCCAGTCTGGCATTATTCTTGCTTGAGCAAGATATACCAGCGCATTTTCCTTTCCAATAACAGAGATATAATTGTTAATTGATGGGAATGGCAAGAAATAAATCTCTTTTAATGCCAAGCCTAGCTCGCAGACCATCTCCCTATATACAGAATGGCCCAAGCTTTCTTCTGTTTTAGAATAATCATTTACTTTTCTAAATCCTTTCATCCAGCCGCCAAAAAACTGCAATGGATTTCCAGGCACATCATCCCTATATTGCATTAGGCAATATCCTGGATCTGGGCAGAGCATAATTGATACATTCCTTGGCAGCCTTATCATTGGTTCATGGAATAATTATTGTATTATAAACTTTTATATTATTGAGAAATCAGTTTTGAGAAAAAAATACAAAAACCCAAGGAGAAATCGTGTGTGGGGGGATCCAACTCGGGAAAAAAGCTGAGCTTTTTTTAGGGTTTTGACGTCAATGTCTACAAAATTGGTATTATGTAGTCACTGTATAGTGGAAAAAGTAATAATAGCTGGTATTTAAATGTTTCGGTTTTTTTACTATCAATTTGGCGTAACATAAATACAACAGTATAATCAGGTGCTTAATGGCCAATTACTACAGCTATGAATTAATTGCTTAAACTATAGTAAATAACCTTAATTTTAGTATATTTTGAATCAAATGTAAGGTTATTTCCTAATACATAAAAATTGCCATGCAATTTTTAGTACAAGAAATGCCCAAGCATTTCTATGTAAGCAATTCACTTTTCGCTGCAAAAAAGATACGAGTATTAAAGTGATTTGCTATAACTGGAGATTAATGCAATTTCTTATATAATTCTAACCAAACAAATATTTATAAGCAGAGCAGACTTTTCGATTTGCATGAGAATAGTAAAACCTATTGTCAATATCATAAAATATGGGTCTCCTGTAGTAATGCCTCAGGTGGATATGGACATAATGAGGCCAATATTTGAAGAAAGCCTGAAGCATATAAGACGATATTGCGGAGAGAATACATTGAAATTATGGAAATCTGCAAGAGAAAACCTGATTTTTGACTACAACTGTAAAGATGGTACGCAAGCTTGGGTGACAGGCGCAATCTATGCTATGGAGCCGAGAGCCAATTTTCAAGATATTGATATTTTGTCATTCATGGAAATTACAAACTTTAAAAAGGACAAAGAAGGGTGGCTCTATGATGCGATACAGAACATTGTTGAAACGGCAGGGATTGAAAGAGTGATTGCAGAGTCTCCTGATATAGATGCCGAATATGCAAGAATCCTGGAGAGATTCAAAGGCCAGAGATTAACTGCTCAGCTCAATTATGGACTAATGAGACCTTAATAGTAAAAGACAAAAATAACTCATAAAATTGTTTGTCTTGTCAGAAATGCAAAGCATTTCTGAGCATGCTTAAAAATCCGTACGGATTTTTAGCATCCCAGAAATCCCTAGGATTTCAGAGGATGATCAGAATTTTAAAGAAATTCTGACATATACAATATAGATTGCGGAAAAGTTTATGTCTTATTATTGTCGCAAACTATAAAAGAGCAAAGTTTATAATAGCTAAGTTCTAATTTTTGTATGCAATGAAACAAGTCATATTAGTAAGACAAGATCTTAAACTTCCTAAAGGAAAGTTAGCAGCGCAAGTAGCTCATGCCTCGCTAGAATCTGCAATGCGAAGCGATAAAAAGATTGTCCAGAAATGGAGGGATTTTGGCATGAAAAAAGTTGTGCTAAAGGTTGATAATCTTGATGAGCTTAAGAAATATCGTGATCATGCACAAAGAATTGGCTTAGTAACAGCAATGATAACAGATGCAGGCCACACAACAGTTGAACCTGGAACTATAACATGCCTTGGAATCGGCCCAGATGATGAGGAGAAGATAGACAAGGTTACTGGGAATTTGAAGATGGTTTGAATTAAGTTGGTATAAATTAATTGTTATTCTTTTTCCTTCAACTTATTGAGATTAAATAGCTTAAATTCTTTCAGAAAATTCAAATACCTTATCCTTTGTAAGCTATCTATATTTCTGGTAAAATAATAATTTTACTTTTGTATATTAAAGCCCACTCATCGTCCTGACAAGATCGTCTCTTCTGGTTTTCAATGTGTTGTATTTGTCTTGCAATGGGGAGATGCCGCCAGCTTTCTCAACATAGCTATGTATAATTGAGAGTTCCTGGTCAATCTTTTTGACTGCTTCTTTGGCTTCTCCCATATCTCTTTTATTCAAGTTCTTGTCTGCTATGCTCACATAACGGTTTAGGTGAGCTTCATGCCTGTCTGCTGCAGCAAAGCAATAATCAAATTCTTTTTTCCATTCTTTATGCTGTTTTTGCTGTGTTACTCTTGCTTCATAACCCGAAAGTTCAGATTCAACAGAAACATTAAATTCTTGCACGGCTGAGATATAACCTGATTTCTGAAGAACATCACCATATTGTGAGATCAGATGGTCAACTCCATTCTCAAGCTTTCTTAACTTATCTGCACTATGCCTTCCAAGCCTAGGACTCCTGTCAACATGGCCATTTTTTTCTAAATAAGAACTGAATTGATTCAAAGCAGAAGATAACCTAGTTGATCCTTCTGGAGTTAGTTCAGTTAGCTGCTGATGATTTGGTTCACTTTGTTTTTCCCGATATTCAGGCATTCTATCAACGATTAATCTTGATTTTGTAGCCTGAGATAACCTTTCTTCAAGGTTTGTAATATTCTTCTCTAGTTCCTTGTTTCTTGAACTGAGTGTTGATGTTATTTTTTCAGCCCGAGAAAGATTTGATTCATAGCTATTTGATCCGGATGATAATTTCTGATTATCCTTCTGGGCTGCCTCAAGGCTTGCCGTCAAAACTGATATTTCAGATGTTTGGGCTTCGGTCGTAGTTTGCATAGTTGCTATTGTCTCTTGATGCGCAGTTTGGCTGTTTTGAAGATCATTTATCTGTTGACTTTGAGATAATGAAGTGTCCCTTGCATTTGAGATCTTGTCTTCCAAACTTTGGTTTGTTTCTTGAATCGACTTATTTTCTGTATTTAATGATTTAATTTGAGCAGAATAATTGCCTGCGTTATCTTCCAATTTATCGATCTCGCTATGATATCCAAGATTTAACCATAGTGAGCCTGCAAGTGCTACTGCAAATGCCGACGCACCGATATATTTCCAAAACCTTTTCATTTTTCCTGACTGGGCTGTGTATTTTTGTGGTTCTGAAGCACTTTGAAGGCTACTTTCTGTCACTTGTTGTTTTGCTTTGCATTCTTGATCTACAGAGTCAATACCAGTTTGGACCGGTTGTGTGCATTCTGCATTTATTTCATGAGCAGTTCCAGGAACGGCTACAGGTAATTCTGGTTTACCAACAATTATCGGCGCTTCTCCAGTTGTCTGTTCTCTAATAGGAATAGTTGTTTCTGGAGTAACTGGTTGCTGTTGATCAGCAGGTTGAGTCTCTTGCTTAATTGTTTCCTCCAGTTGGCTATGATCAAGAATCTTAAGAAGCTCATCAATTTTTCCATTATGTTTCTTCTTAGTATAGCTGTTACTCTTGATTATCTTTTTCAGCTGACTTATATCATCTTTCTGGGATTCATCATAACTTATATTGTTTTGTTGATATATAGATTTTATCTCATTAAACCTATCATTCCATGACCATAACCTTTTTCCATTTTTTTTGAAATTTCCATTTAGAATCATTGCAATGTTTCCAATCCTTTGATTAATTCCAGTTTCAGCATGCTCATATGGTTTAAGAAATTCGTCAAGCTTTTGATGGTAACCTGTTTTTTTGTCTGTAGTAGCTGATATGTCTGAATGGTAGTATGAACTCTTTAATCCCAAATATTTCTGGCTTTCCAACTGTTGCGGTTCAGTAGATTTAGGTGTTATGCCAGCTAGAATTGGCTCAGGCTCTGCTTCTCCAGTAATTTCTTCCAGCTTGATGGGTTGCAGCACTTCAGCTTTAACAGATTCTTGCTGAAGTTCTACGTCATACTGTCTTTTTCCGAAGCGCCCATTGACTTTTCGCAGTAGTGTCCAATAATTATCTCCTGTCAACCTAATTTTGTTTTCAAGCACTTTTGCCATAGATAATGCTTCTTGATAATGAGGAATTCTAAGGCCTGTACCATGAAAATTCACCAAGGCATCACCAACCTTATATGTTTCTTCTTCCAATGATTTTAGTTGCTGCACTTGTTTCTCGGTTAGTGGTTTAGGATTAATCGGGATGAGCTTTTCACCGATCATCACAATTCCGGATTCATCCAATATTTTTCTTGCTTCTCCTTTTACCCAGCTTAAGTACTCATCCTGGAATCTTGCCGGATTTTGAATGATTGCTGTAAATAATTTTTGATATTTTCCAAGGATCTTATTTTGCTCTGTTTGTGTTCTGTGGAGTCTTTCTGAAAGATCAATGCTGAAAGAAGAGATGTTGTCTAGCATTGCTTTGTTGTATGATAATTTTCCTTCAAGCAGGTCTGTGATACTCTCAAACTGGTTTTTAAGCAGTTTTTTTCTGCTCACTTTACTTTTGTGCCGGTAACCATGTGAATACAAGACTTTTGCAGCCCAATTTTTTTGGCTGAAATCATCCATATATCTCTGCAGATCCTGTAGTTCACTATACTCATCAGCATATACATTGTATTCATCAAAACGGTTGTCTACATTTTGAGAGACTGAATGCAGCTTCTCATCAAGTTTTTCTTTCTCATAAAGCCACAGGTTTTCTATTCTTATTATCCTATCGGCTATGTTGTCCTGGCTGTTTGGCTCGTCGTTTGCAGTTTTGATTTCTGGTCTTATGCTTGCCATGTTTCTCACATTTGAATTGCAAATTTTATGAAATAATTAAGCTCATCTTCACTCTTTGTGAAACTTTATTATTCATGACTTATTTTGCCTGTTTCATTTTTATGTTATTATTTTGCTTTGCCAATTAATTTGCGTGTTCCACTATAGGGTTGAAATTCAATAATCTGCTTGTAGTTCCAACCAATTTCTATATAACATTTAAAATTCTTGAGTTCATCCAGATATTCTAAAGCAAATGGGTTTGAATCTTTCTCCAGATCCTCTGCAAATCTTTTGAGTTTTATCTCTAACTGCCGGTAATCCTTATCTTCAAGCGATTTAATCAATTCCCTATCTCTATAGCCATACTTATCAAAAAATTCTAGATAATATAGCATCTTTTGAGCTTTATCACTACCGGTAACTTCTTGATTTATTATATCTCCATTACTGTAGGACAAGGATGTTTCATCATATTTGATATTTTTTTCTTTTAAGAGCGGCCAGGTCCCTGACAATGAGCAGCCTGTTATCAGGAAAGAATTTATACAGAGTCCGACAATAATCTTTTCTAGCTTTTTCATTGTTATTTTAATTTTACCTCCAAATATGGATTAACAACTTTGTATTCTTCATTCAATTCTTTAAGCTCATCCTGATATCTTCTGCTAAGAGCAGATGTAAGTTCTCTTGAAGTTGTCTTTTGATTTATCATACTTGTAAGCTGATTGACTCTTTCATCGAGCTCAGTTTTTCTTTTTTTAGCCTTGACTTTCAGAAAAATGGTATACTTGTTGTATTCATTGCAAAGTTTTGAATAATATTCTTTATCCTTTCCGGTTCTTGGCTTGTTCTTTCTAAATTTATCAATTACTGATTCAAAAGAATCTTCTGCTCTTGCCATGTCATAAAAAGAGGTTGAATCGAGATTATTTATAACATCTATTGCTTCTGCAGCTTCTTGTATCAGGTTTTGCGGATAAGTTATTAAGTTTGGAGTTGGTTTCTTTGTGGGAAGGGGTGTATTTGTAGGTGTAAAAGTATAGGTTCGAAGGGGGGTGCTTGTATGTATTGGCAAAACCTGACTTTTTTCTGTTAGTGCTTCTTTTGGCACTACAACTTCTGAATTAACTAGTTGGGCTGAACTATTCCCTTTCTGATTTTCTCTGCTCAATAAAAAATCCATTTTTCTATCAGGCAAATTCCTAACAACTATATCTGAAGTAGCCATATCGTGATCATTCTTTGGTTTTTGATATGATATCTGTAAGTTGGTGATTGTTGACTTATGATGAAAAACATCAGCAATCAAATCGTGATAGGTGTAAGCACCGGCAGCGATTCCAATTGATACAATTGCAAAAGCAAGTTTTCTTCCAAACCCGTGTTTATGGTGTGAACTTGGTGGTTCCAGATAATTTGTATTTGTTAAGAACTCATTTATTTGTTCTTCTTGCTCATGCTGATTAGATGCCTTAAGCAAGTTCATATATGCATTTAATCTAGGCAAAGTCACATTTCTGTTTGTTGTGAGACCTTGTTCATATGAATTCTTAATATCTGCGAAATACTCGACTGCTTCTCTATTTGTCTTTTCATTTTGTGAAAAAATATCTGTTTTAGTTTTCTTGTTGTCATTTATCTCTAAACCTATGCTTGTCAATGTGTCATCAATGGATACAATAACTTCTTGTATGACTTTAGTTCTATTTTGATCTTTGCCACCTTCAAATAGTTTGAGATACCTTGATGCGTCATTTTTCAATTCAACAAATGTTGCAAGGTTTGCGATGTTTACTTCTGTCTCTTCATATTTTTTTCCTATTTCTTGAAAATTTGCAAACAACTGTTCAGAATACTTCTCTTTTTTTTTATTGATGCAGTCTTGAGCACTTATCAGTCCTTGTCTTAGGTCCTCTAGAAGAAATCCAATATACTCATCATTTTGATTCTCTGTAAATTGGCTATCGATTTCAAATAAGTCTGCCTGATAATTATTGACAACTTTAATCCCTAGAATCAGCTCATTTTCATCTTGTGATTTTTTGTCTGCTTTTTGTAATTTTTTCATGATTGAGTTCTGTGTTTCAATCAAGCTCTTGACCATCTGTCCTTTCTTTATTTCTTGTTCAAATAATCTTGTCTTGTTAGAAAACATGTCAGCCAAACTCTTATCTTCTAAAGTGATAACGCTTGAATACAATAGCGCTCGGACCTTTGATCTTAATTCAGAATAATCTCTAAACTGTTCTTTGGCTAGCTGTGAGTCTTCAAAATACAGATAACCTCCTGGCATCAACTCAAGGTTCAGCCTCAAGAATGAAGCTAGTGAGTTTGCAACCAGATTCCGATTATGCTGTTCAACAATCTCTTGCCTTTTTTGGCTTATATCCGCATATACTGTTTCATAGTCCTTGGGAGTTACTTCAGTAAAACGCTTACGAACTTCTGAACATACTATTTTATCCAAGCTTTGCTCGATCTGATCCTTCGCACCCTTTTTCATCTGTTGCACATCCGTGAAAGCCCTTCGTTTAATTCAAGCATCCATTCTTTTAACCTTAGGGGGAACATATTGCTTAATGACTTATTACAATTGGCAAGGTAAGAGACTGCATATGAATAATCCTCAACTCTTTTGGCTGATTCAATGATTACGGAAGCAGGAATGATTTTATCAATATTGCTTAGATGCTGTTTGTACAATGTATTTAACTCTATAATCCCGGTCAATATGCTGTCGCTAGACTCTAAAGAGAGCGATATCAATGAATTTCCAATCAAAAGAGTTTTATAAACTGCGTCAGCAAGCAAGAAATTTACTTTTTGATACTCTAGATTTAGCGCACCATCTTCAATGTTTTTTTTGTTTTCCTTGAGCAGATCTTCAAGATTTTGCCTGTATACGCTACCCTGTTCAGATAGACTGTCATATTGTTGCTGCCTTTCCTTCCACGATCTTATTTTCTCTTCTGCATTTTTTAGTGAAATGTTATATGTCCTTCCAGCAGATTCTGCAATACTTTTTTTATTTTGGTATACTTGATCAAATCCAACATAAAATCCTGATATCACGGATAAATATGACGAAAGTTGTGCCTCAACATGAGTAAACCCCTCAATTGATGTTTTTAGGAATCTTTCAAGTTTTATTTTATCCTTCTGTAGTTCAAAAATCAAATTTGGGCTTTTGTACCTTGTGTGCCTGAAGTAAAGGTTCGACAATTCTTCATTAGCATGGCCTAGGTCAAGTTTTAGGTTTTCAAGCGCTGGAGCGTGAAGTATATTGTATTTAAATACCATCCTATCAAGGTTATCCAGCATGCACGATGCATTTTCTTGAATATTAGCTAATCTTCCCATTAATTCAATCGTTATTTGATTATTATGCCCCATTTTTTACCTCATTTAGAACTATTGATTTACTCTCTGAATAGTTGTCAAGAAGGAATTTTGTGTATTCAATTGAGGCGGAGTCTCTGATATGCTTCTTAACCCTATCTTTATAGAAGTCAAAAAGGTTTATTGCATCTGCAAAGGGCATTGACAGGCTGATAACTTCATTTGCTGTCAAGCTTGCCAGGATGCCAATGTCCTGTGATTGATTATAAATATATACTATAAATGGTATTTTTACACAATATTCAATACCTTTTGCCACTAATGATGCTTTAGCTAGGAATCCATCTGAAAAATTTCCTAGCCCTCTAACTATTGAGGTTATCCTATCAATCCCATCTATCATGCATGCATATTCATAAATGAATTTTTCTTGCTTTAGGATCTTTTCATAGCATGGCTTGAGCACCCCTTCTTTGAGTATAGGACATCTAGAAATAGAGTCTTTAACAAAAATGTTTTCTGACTCAACCAGATTTATTTGTGAATCTATATCAATCAAACTGCTATAAAAAAAATTATTTGCTTTTTTTGACTTGATAATTTTTTCAATGCCCATATTATCTACCTAAATCATCCCTATTTTGTGAAATCCTCTTCATCATTTCATCTACACGCTCTGTATATTTCATTTCCATACAGATCAGTTTGGGATGCAAACTTTCGGAATATCCATTAGAACATAGTGTGTGCAGTAAAGACATCACATCACTTAAATCTCGATAATCTGTTTGAATTGCCTCAAAATATTCTTTTATCTCTGTTTGTGTATCAAGAATGCATTTGGCATCCTTAATATTCTTCTCAAACTTTATTGTTAGTTCCTCTAAACCTTTAAATACTTCATTTATGGTTGCTTCTTGTTCTTCATCCTTATCAAATGGGTTTGCAAAATAAACTGGATGTATTGATTGAATAATCCTAATATAAGGCAAGATCTTAAAATGTGTGTCAAGCATGATATTTCTGATATAGCTTGCATTAAGTATTAAATCATAAACTGCTTCAAATTTTTCAGAGATTTGCATTGCAAGTTCCACTCCATAAGCTTTGGCAAATTTAGAATATTTTTCCGTCTTCTGATCAATATCCTCAACCCCTTTGCGTTGGCCATTCATCTTAAGCTGACATAAAGCAAGGTTTATGGCAATATTGCTTGCGTATACTGATAAAGCATCTGATTCTTCTAGCGTTTCTGCAAGTGCGGTGCAGTAACTATCAATCGTTTTTTGGACAGGATTTGCCAGCTCTGCTATGGAATTGTAGACTCTGGATGATGCTCTGTTCAATTTACCTATATTTTTTCTTAATGGACCTAATTTTAGCCTTCTGACTTCATTTTCCAGATCCTTTATTTCATATTTCATTCTTTCATCTAGTTAAAATTTGATTAATACACTAAAAAAGAAAAAAATTATTTTGCGGGATTGTAAGGGAGTGCTTTAGCCCGGACATCTTTCATAAACTGATCCTTGTTTTGTCTTATCTCCTCAAGTCTGTGCTCTTCATTTTTTTTATACACAGTTTCTGCCTGCTGCAATTCTTGATACTCTGCCTCCCAGACTGGCTTTTCTTTAGAATCGTGGTTTGAAATGAGATTGCCATATCCAAGAAGGACCCTGTTTCCTTCTTCTATTGATTCAACAATCACAGACATTGACTTTACAACTTTGGCAACTCCTGAGCAGATCGAAGAGACATTATGGACAGCAATCTCCATGCTTTCTGCGCCATCAGCAAAGACTTCAACAACATCACTCATATTGTCTCCTCTTTCAGCGAAGAACTCTGTGAGATTTTTATAGCTTTTTAAGATCTTTTGAAATCTCTCAGCTATCTTTATCCTATTGCTCAATTTAAGTTCTTGTCCTTGTCCTCGTCTTAATCCTAAGCTCATCCGTTCTGCTTGTATTTCTACAGTAGCATATTTTGGATCAAGCTTGCTCATAGACTCATACATTCCTACAATCTCATCTAGGTCTTTCTGGACATCTAGGTTCTTGCCTATATATTCATTGTAATCTAATCTGTCATGATGCAGCTGGTCAGAATACTGTTCATTTTTTGTCACTAGTCCATCTACAAATTCTCTGACTTCTTTTACAGTGCTCTTCAGATTGCCATTGAATCCCTTTAATCCTTGTATATACATATCTATCATCTTTGGGAATTCTGATAACTCAATCTCTGATATATCTCTCTTCACCATTTTTGTTACAGGTGTTGTATAGTTGTATGGTTCTGTTTCTTGTTTTTTTAAGCCAACAGATACCAATAACCTTCCAATACGTCCGTATTCAACATCTCTAGTGCCGGTTTGTACAACATCTACAGTTGTCTCTTTCTGGCTTTTTTCACTTATAAATTTTTTTAAACCATCTTCAATTATCTTGATCTCGTTTGCCACATTCTGGAGATTGTCTACATAGACAGAACTAGGCCTCATCTCATTTCTGGCAGATTCGACAACCAAATTTCTTCTCACAACCGGCTTCGTGTGTGATACTTCAATATCAGTTGGGCTATATTTTTTCAATATCCTTTCAATTCTTGATCCACTATTATCTTCAGATTCTGCTTCATGCATTACTTCATTCATTTTATCAATCCCCCTTGAGGTTTTATTTTAAATTTAGTTAGGGGATGCTTTTAATATGCCTTGTCCTCAAAAAAGACTGTTTTTTTCGGTAGAATGATGATATTTTCTGAATTTTTGGAAGATTTACAGGAAATCTAAATTTTTCCGGAAGATTTGCGGGAATACTGAATGTTCGCTTTAAAGATTATAACTCTACAAAAGAGCTTCCATAATTTTATAACTCTTGGCAATTGACTGGCAAACTCTAAATGGGGATATCTCTTGGTAGTAGTTCAATGTTTCAATAAGATCATTTGTTATATACCCTCATTTTTTTGCTTCAAGGGCAATATTGGTCATTAGAAATATATTGCTGGTACGTTTAGCGCTCTGCATTATCTTCTCTGCATAAGTTATGAACCTTTCTTGATGCTCCTTGGTTTGGCCGTCTATCTTACCTTTCTCATTTTGCCAATAAGTTAAAGCAGAAAAGTATTGGATATATGTTGTCTGAAGCTCAAACTTATGATTTCTTGCGGTTTCCAAAGTATGCGATTGTGTATCCCCTCTTTTTTGCAATTCCTGCAATTCTTCTATCATTACTTCTAGTCTATTGCAATAAGGAGGCACAATCCCTATTAGATCCTGAAAAAAGTCTTCACGAGGATGATATCGATCTTCTAATATCAAAATTATTCTGCTTTGTATTGTTTCTTTAGGTCCTATAAACCCAAATAGGTTCCGCCATGTTTTTGGCACTTTTTCTCTTACTATATCTTTTTTTTGGACAGATTCTTGGGTCACTTGACCAGCTAGTATAGACCTGGAATATACCTCTAATCTTTCAATGAAATCTTCAATCAATTCGTTATAAACTTTTAGCTTATTTTGTTTTTCATTTATCAACTTAGAACAATACTCTTGAACAGTTTGACATGTATCTTTAAGGTTTTGGGGTATGAGATTTCTTTCCACATCTTCTTCTATCTTGCTATATACGTCTTCAAACTTAATTATTTGCTTCTTAGTTTTGTTTTGGTCTGCTTGTTCATTTGATGCCGGGATCTGAGTATTATTATGATTGTTCTCCATACCTTTTATTATGGGTATGGTGTGTTTTTCTTGAAACCTACTTATTTCCTCACGATAGCTTTTTAACTTTTGGCTGAATACTTCTGAATGTAGCGGAAGCAGTTTTGTTTCTTGATTATCAGCTTTATTTTTATGATCTTCCTCATCCATTTTTAACCCTCCTTAAACTCATCCCAATTATATCCTCAGGATTTGACAAATATCTGACATCAATACCGCTGTTTGACAACTCTTCGCTGAATTTTGATACTCCTTGCAGCTGGAAAAGAACAAATTCGTGGCCTAGATTCACTATGTCATGAACTTTTGGGATTACCTGCTGATAATTATCTATAACCCCATCAGTGACCATGATTGCAAGATACTTAAAATCAGCATCATTGTTGAGCATGGTTAAGTATTTTGGATCAAGAGTTGTCCCACCATTCTGGTGATGGAACAATACCTTCTTCAATTCGTCAAGCTCTTCATAGGAATGCCAGGGGGTAGCATTAGTTGTGTTTGAGAAATTTATTGCTGCAAACTTTGAGATTTCCGCCTTTTCTGTTCGTTCCAGATAATCAAATATTGAATAGACGCTTCTTAAGCAGAGGTCATAATTGCCAGTTCCACTATCAGGATTCCATTGCATGCTTCCCGATGAATCAACTATAAATGCATAACCTCTTAAACCTTTTTCAGCGAGCCTTTGCCTGCCGCTTCTTGTCAGAGGAACTTCTTTTGTGAAAAAATCAAAATCAAATTTTGTGCCGAATAAACCGCGTTTGAATTTTGGTTCAGTCTTTCTAAAATCTATCTTGCTTGGTAGCACTTTGGAAGGTTCTTTGATCATCCTTTTTTTCATATGTTTCAAAACATATTCATGATCTTCTTCTTCATTGCCGCCGTAATTTATGCCATTGATCTCTTCAGCACGGTTATTGTACAGCCTGTCAAGCTGGCTAAGGCGATCCTCAAAATTCTTAGGTTTTGCTGGAACCTTATTTCCTGGTACGTATACAATTTTGCCAGGCAATTTTCCGGGTGGCGGTGGCATAAACACTTTTTCTTCAGGAAGAAGGTCATCAAGAAACGGTGTTGGAAACCCTTTTTTATTCTTATCTGGCTTTTTGGCGTTTTCTGGAATATTTGAAGTTGGTTTTTCTGGAATGGCAGGAACCTTATCATTATCATTTATATCAGAAGCATAGCCACTTGAGAAACTAAATAACGGGCTAGTCAAAGGCAGATCCTTCATGAATGAAGCAAACAGCTCTGCTAATTTCTCAGCTTTTATTGGCCATTTTTTCTTGTCAGAAAGATTTCTTTGTATCTTTGATGAACTTTTATATATTCGGCTCATAAAATCCGTATCAACATAATTCAATAGATTCATTGTTGAGTTAAGTATCTTGATTGCTTTTTTTGTCAAATGCTTTATCTCAGAATAATTGCTAAAATATTTTACTATTCCATTTGCTTCTGCATCAGGCATGCACATCCTTAATTGTGTATCCACAAAAACAGCAAATTCTTTTCCAAAATTCCCAGCAATCATACCTTCTTTCAAATAAAATAATGACATACCATACCTATATTTTTCCGGATCATAGCCTTGATTTGCGTTTAGGACATTGTTGACTATGTCCATGAAAAGATTAGACATTCTTGGCTCATAATTCAATGCAGCTGATTGTGTTAGGCCACCTTTAACCAAGCCTTTGAGCACGCCATCACGTATACCTTTCTCATATTCAATGTCAAATGGGCACTCCTCCCAATGGCCTATCTCATGGTCAACAACAAAATAGACCAGATCATCCAGATTGTTTCTTTTTTCTTCAAAAAAAGGTTTTCCAATACTTAAAAAACCTCTAACCTTCTTGTTATAATCTTTAATTATTTTACAAATATTGCTGTCTAACTGAAGATCAACTTCAACATTTACATGCCAATCTTTTGTTATAAATGCACCTATCAGATTAGGCAAAGGTTTTTCTACTACTGTAAACTTATATTTAGAATCCCACTTCTTGCTCTTGAGCAAGTCATCAATTGTGTAGTGCATTTTGATTTGTGCGGCATTTTGAAGTGTCTTTAGTCTTTCAGATAACCAAGGTCAAAAGCCCAAGCGTCTTTCTCCATGATCCTCTTCTCAATCTTCTCTTTATCTTGGAGGGACAGTTTTATCTCAGAGTAAGCTCTTTCAACAAGGATTGGCTCTTGAGCATGCCATTCCATAAACCTGTTATAAGTCACATCAGCAACATATTTTGCTGCATTCCATTCGCTGCCCGAGAATTGTTTCTGCAACCATGCCTGATTAAAAGGCATATGCTTGAACATCACTAAAGGTGCCGCAGCCCTGATATCTTCAGGAAGAACGCTAAGATTTGAGAGATACGCCTTGACGAAACCCTTTCTATTGCCATACTTTTCAATCACGCTTCCAGGTATTCGGCCTTTCATAGCAGCGTCGGCAACTTTATATGACCTGAACAACGCAACTCCTTTTGCAGCACTAATCATGAAATCTATTGATCGCTTCTCAAGGCCCCTAATGTTACCGCAAACTTGTTTATCGGCCACATTATGATGGCAGCCATCATCGCAAAGTCTCCTTAGATTCTTGACATTTGATTTTCTTCCATGATCTGTCTTTATGCAAGTGTCAAGGTTTGAAAGATACTGGGAGTACATGGATGCAACTTTATCGAGAGCAATATTATCAGTAAACTGTTTTAATCCGAGTAATTCTGGAAGGCAGCTTCTCTTGTTATAAAAATCGCTTTTTTGGACATGGCCGTTCTTTCTCATCTTTGCTATGTCTTCTCTTCTTTTGATAAGATCATCAATAGATATTCCAATAGATCTAGTCTTTATGGCATGGTCAATCTTTGCCGTACCTGAATACTCCTCACCAATATTCATTGTGAACATTCTTAGCTGGTAAGGCTTACCATCTCTGTCCATTACACCCATGGGAAATTTAATTCCTTCATTCTCAAACTCGTAATCCAAAAGCCCAATGAACAGATTTTGAAGCTCTTCAACAACACGGTTTGGTTCGTTTATAAGTATTGCAGGATTATTCAGTATCGGCTTAGCTTTCAGTGCTTCACTTTTCAGTTTTCCATTTTTAATTGCTCCAAAATCAAGATCAGTAAATTCATTGACATCTAAGCCGGGAGTTATTGTCTTTTCGCTAAACCCTTCATTTCCATATAATGAAGTAAGTAACGCATAGCCAAACAAAGTCTTGCCTGAACCTGCTCCACCGACAATTAAACCGTCAAGATTCCTGATTGCAAGGATAAGCCCAAAATCTATAAGGTCATAATTCAGCATCTTCCCAGATATAATATCTTTAGTATTCACAACAATTGAAGAATTGGCATATTTTTCCATTACTTTCCTGACATGCCTGTCAAGAGAAACAAGTTCTTTTGGCGAATACGCTTCTTCCAATGGCGAAATGATGGAGTGCCATTTCTCAATCATTTCATGGCTTCTTTCAGCCAGGTTCTGGCTAGGTATCTTAATGTGATTGTTAAAAGGATCCCTGATCCTTTCTTCTATCTTATCTCTTAAAGTTCCAAATAATCCTTTGGGTATACATTCTTCTGAAGCAGGTTTCGTATTTACAGGGTGAATAATATTCTCTTCCTGATTTTTTAACTCATTACCTTGTTTAAAGTCTGACAGCTGCTCGGAATTTTCTTGAGAAATCCTTCCTATCACTTTCTTAAACTGCCTTGAAGCAAATTCTTTTCCTTTACCAGCCATTTGATTGAATTCATCAATATCTCTCTGTATGCTCTCTTTTGCTTTCTCTTTTGCAAATCCTAATGGATCCTTTAAAAGTCTTTCAAGGCCCTTATTTTTCATGCTTATCAAACCTTATCCTGAATACATCTTTTGGAATTTCGATGACTGAATCATCATTTGCGATTTTATTGTTAAAAATTTCAAATGCTGGATGAATTGTTCTCATTTTGATCGATCCTTTATACTCTGCAATTGCTTCTCTATCACCAGTTACAGGATTTATTGAGGCTATACAACCATCGTATTCCTGCTTTTGCAGCCATTCTTCAGCTATCGGAGAATACATCTGCTCCATTTTGTCTAGGCCATGATCAAAACAATCTTGCCAGTCTATAGATTTAGAGAAATCTTCTAAATTTGAATTTTTTGAATGTGGATCACATTCATTCAGACTTTTTATGAAATGCGGAGCATATAATTCATGGACTCTCATTACATCTTCTAGATTGCAAAACACATAAGTTGTGCCGTTGTCTTTTACCTTGACTCTGTCCTGCACATGAAATTTGGCATAATCTTTGATCAGGTCACGGTAATGATCAACAAATGCTGAAACAAGACTATTCTCAATAGGGATATGTTCTTTTATGAATTCGGCAAAGGGATTGATATATCCAAAATTGTTATTTGTCATGCAGGCCGATAATTGATTTGTGAGGCGGCTCATCTCATCACCTGCAAGGACAACCGTCTCAGCAAAAGGATTTAAGTCCTGCGATGCCTTGCTGTCAAGAACATCTTTAGTGATGTCGCCACATAATCTTGTATGGAGGTGGATAAATCTCCTGTATGCTTCTGTATAATTGTCAAAGACAGTCTTGAAAGAATTCTGGTCAGCAATTGCAGTGTGCAAAGAAAGATCTCCCCTTATGATGAATTCATCAATACCTCCTTTGGCTGATGAGATTGTTCTTCGGAATGGATCCCCATTGGAAATATCCTTGAAAGCCTCTTTTAGGTCTTTATTTCCCATGACTTTTTGAAACTCTCCGACATATATAGCCTGAGCTTTGTTGATTCTATCTTGATCCCTTGAAAGCGCTGCTAAAGTCGTAAGTCCTAACCTAAAGTAAAGGGATTCTGGGACAAGGCTTAACATAGCTTCGTGGATCTTTGTCTTTCCAGAACCTGAAGGGCCTTTTATCATGACGCTTTGGCCGCCAATCAATCCAAGAGTAGAAAGCAGATAGACTGGCTCCTCACCAACAATCCCTTCATTTTGGAAATAAATGGTGAGGTCGTGCATATCAGGATGATATGAACTGTCAAATTTGTAAAGAGTATTTGAAATGGGTTTTTTGGCTGATAAAAATAAAGGTTTTCTGATTACATCTTCAAGTCCAGATCCATTTTGCTCCTTTTCTGAATGAATTTTGGTGGTATTTCCCCCATATTGAGTCAATGCTCTACCTAGATGCCTTGCTCCAAATTTGGATGCTTTTAGTAGGCTTCTGCCTGTATAAAAAGCGGTGCTTCCAATTACACTGGTTACAGACTTTTTATTTTTTTTAAGCATTTTATTCCAGCTTAAATCCGTATTCTTTGAATTTCACCTTAAGCTCTTCATGATTCGCTATAATCTTGTCAATTGAAGATATCTCGGCGTCGAAAGCAGCTGGATTTTCCATGTTTTTCCTCGCAAGATCAAGCATCTGATATTCTGTTGTAGCCATCGTCTCAATCTTTGCTTGCATCCCGTCCATCTGAGGTTCAAGCTGGCTGCTTTTATACATCATTCCGCCATAAAATATGCCTGCTGCAATAGTTGTGTATATTCCAAGTTTTAGTAATCCCATTTTATTTACCTCCTATCATTTACCTTCTAGTATCTTTTTCTTAAGTGACTGATAGCTGTCCTGCAATCTTTCAATAGAAAATTCCTTCACTTTTTCTTTTGCCTTTTCAGAAAGCTCTTCTGCCTGTTGCTCCAATCCTTTGTAGGTATCTGTCTCACCGATTGCCCTTCCCACTTTTTTTACATCTTTGAGAAGGCGTTCTCCAGCCATACCATAAGACTTGTCTTCCACATATTTTTTGAAGTTTGGGCCCATACCTTCATAGAGGGTTGGCTGTTGTTCAGCTAGTGCCCTGAAAGCTTCTGCTATATCATCCTTATTGCTCTGCGAGTATTCTGAGACAGACAATGTGTTGATGCTTGCAAACAAAAGCCTATTTGCAGCTTCTGGACTTGAATATACTATCTCTTCTGCCCTCGTTACAACCAGAGCTTGCGCCTCTGAGGAGAGACTAGCATTTTTCAACCCAGCTATAACAATATTATTTAGATAAGGCTCCTTGCTCGCGTCTGACAATTCTTTCTTTACTCTCTGGAATCTGTAATTGAAATCTCCGACTTGTGCAAAGCCGTCCTGCTCTGTTATTGGCAGATCTATTCCTTTGCCAACAAGATGCAATTTATTCTCAATGCTTTTTACAGAATAATTGGTAGGGGGAGAAATACCTCTTCCAATATAGCCGCCGACTGCACCAACTGCGATCATTGTGCCTGCAACCAAAGTAAGTTTTATCTTGTCTCCAAGAGTCATTTTCATGCTTTTTGTCTTCGCAAAGCCGTCATCAATCTTTGCGATTGTCTCGTCTATAGACTTGTAGACAACTTTTTCTTCTACAGGTTGACCATTTGGTTCTTCACTGTAGACTATCTTATCTTTATCAGGTTTATTCTCCATTTTGTTTTCCTCCTGCTTTATCCATATCCTCAACTAACATCCTATACAACTTATCCAAAGAATAGCTTTTCAGTTTTGGGCCTAGCTGCTCAAATAATTCCGGCTTATCTTCTGCTAAAACTCTAAAATTAGATATCACTTGTTCTTGTGTAGCATCATTAGGAAGAGCCATCCTTTGATCTATGGCAAACCTAAACTCTAGGCTCATTTGGTAAACCTCATTCAATTCCTCTCTTCCTGCATTGTTAATTCTTTTTAGAAGTGTATCTTCTATGGTGCTGTTTCGTGGCAGAAGATCCTCAAGGACTTCAACACGCTTGTCATCATAGGCAAGCCAGGTCTCAAAGTCTCCTGCAGGATTGTTTGGGTTTTCAACTTTTACACTAAAGCCATCACGATGAAATGACTCAGCAGCAGGCTGATGTCCTCTGACCCAAGTATGTACAAATGCATCATATTGCGCGTGGTGCTCTGTACCAAGAACAAAGCAATATGCTCCGATGCCAATTATTCCTGCTTTTAATAGAAGTAACTTTCCCAGGCTAATGCTTCTTGATGCTTCTTTACCCATATATTTCCCCATTGATTCTTAGAGATCCTTCTTTTAATATGGGTTGTTATGAAAAAACACTGAAATTATTGGAGAAAGCGAAAACTTAACGAAACATCCGGAGATATTTTGTAATTTTATTGATAATCCGGAAAATTTTTGCTAATCATAGAATACTAGCTTAATTTTTATCTTGTGAATCCATATCACAGAGAAAAGCTTCTCTTTTAATCTCTTCAATTATGAAGAATTCTTTTTTCTCCTTGATACTAAACCTTTCAAGCTCTTCATTGAACTCCTGCAGTTCAAGCATGTTACGAAACACAGCATCAATGAGGAAATCATAGCCATTGTTGATTGCAACCACTGAATTGACTTTAGGATTGTCTTTCAAATGCTCTCTTAACTCATTCTTTTTTTGTTTATCAGCCTTTAATAAGAAATTGACTCTGACTTCATAACCGATCTTGTTGAAATTCACAAGCAGGGTATATTTTTGCACAATATCTTTCTCAAATCGCTTGATCTTGTCATACACAGTTGATATAGGCATGCCAGTGTTTTTAGAGATGTTTGCAAGTGTCTCTCTTGCATTCATCCTTAAGTTGCTAAGAATCCTGAAATCTTTATTTTTGCCCTCACCCATCTTTTTTTGTTAGGACTTACAAATTTAAAAAGCTTTTCTCAAAAAAAGGCGTGTTTTTTCGCAGAAACCGAAAATAATAGCCATCAACCTAGAAAATTTACGTCATTTAAATCTAGGTATATTAAACTCTTCTTGTTTTATTGTTTTATTTATAGTATATTCCTCTATCTTCTCAATACCAAATGTAATCAAGTTCCGGCTGAATTTAATTTTATCCTTATCATCCATGAAAATGGCTTCAAACATATAATCGTGGCCGTCATTTATTTTTAATACAGTATTCACGTTCTTACTTTCCATAAGAAACCTTTTCAAGCTTTCAGGAAGCTTGCTTTTAATTATGTAAGTTATCCTCATATCATAACCAAGTTTTGAAAAATCCAAGAGAACTGTATTTTTTTTAATGCACTTTTTCTTTAGCAGAGATATCTTGTTTTCTATAATCTTTTCTGAAACAGACACCTTTTTTGATATGTCAATTGCGTCTATGCGCGAATTTTTCCTAAGTTCTTGCAGAATAATATATTCTATCTCGTCAAGTTGAGCTGAGCATTCCATAATATTACCTTATTTCTGATCTCTTTTGATAAGAAAATCATTTATATATCTTTCTATCAAAAATGGAAAAGAATTCTATAAAAAATAGAAGATTTGCGGTCACGCTTCCTTGACATGATCTATCAGCAATTCAGTCGGCTTAGGAATCTTGAGTTTAGAACATTTTGCGAATTTTTCCGCATGTTTTACGAAAAATTCATGGAATTGTGAATGATATCCGAAAAAATTGTTTTTTCCTAATAATAAATATTGGATAATCACCTTATTCATTGTTAACTTCATTTTGGTTAATCTGTAATAATGATCAATCATTTCATTCAAACAATCTCCAATAGATCTTTGTTGTTCATGAAATCTTCTTTTTTAATCTCATCAATAATATAGAAGACCTGTTTCTGTTCCACCTTAAATTTTTGTTCTAGATCTTCTATGAATTCTTCGACATCTTTGATATTTCGAAAGATACCTTCCATGAGAAAATCATAGCCGTTGCTTACCTTAAACACTGAATTTATATTCTGATGGATCTCAAGGTATTTTTTCAAAGAGTCTCTGGATTCCCTTTCGACTTTTAGCAACATGTTTATCCTTGCGTTGTATCCTAATTTCGAAAAATCAAGAAGGGATGTGTGTTTTGTTATTATGTCTCCTTTGAAGCTTTGGATTTTGTCGTAGATTGTTGATACGGGGATGGAGGTTTTCCTGCTGATCTTAGTCAAAGTCATCCTTGAATCATTCCGGAGTTGCGTTATTATCATTAGGTCTTTTTTGTTCATTTTAATAGCTCAGGAAGCCCTCCCTTTTGTTGTCTGAAATAATGTCAAACACCCTTTTTTCTATAGATAGCTCATCCAGTTCGTTTAGGAACTTATGATAACTGCCATAATCCTTAAATACACATTCTATCATGAAGTCATAACCTGTGTTTATCTCATACACTGAGTTAGTATTAGCATGGTTAATCAGGAATTGCTTCAGTTTGTCTTTATCTTTGCCTTTTAGGATAATATTTTTCCTAATTCCATAACCTAATTGATTGAAGTCTACCAAGGTTGTATGCTTAATCACTAAACTTTCAATTTCTTTAAGCTTGTCAAACAAAGTTGTAGCGGGTATATTTGTGGCTTTGGAAATGCTTGCAAGTGATTTTCTAGCGTTTTCCCTGAGATGGGCTAATAGCAACAGGTTTTTTTCGGGGATCATTATTTTTCACCTTTTTTGTTAAAATTTAGTGTGGTTGTCTGGTTAAACCCTCTTTTTCGAAATTTATCTTCAATTGTCATTTTTTTTTCTTCTTTGGATACATATTTACAATAATTCTGGTCAAGGTTTCAATACTGTTACTGTATAAATCGATGCTTGCGGTTCATCCCATAAAAAATATTGAATCTTACATAGGACATTGGAGTCTGGGTCATTATCACCATGGCCATCTAGTACATGATAAAGTTCATGCCTTAATGCGCCTTCAGTTGCTAAGTATCCTCCTATCACAATCTCATAATTTTCTCCTTTGTATCGGTAAAATGCCTCTGATTTATCGGAGAGCCTTGCTTTTATCTTATATTTATCATCGGGATAAATTTTTCTTCTTTCCTTTTCCATTAATTGCTCTAATTGCGCTTGCGAAGTTATTTTTGGCGACATCCAGCTGACAATATGTTCAGGAGCTGCTATTATTGTCCAATATAACGAATATGCCATCCATGAACCGAATGCAATTTTTTTGATTGTTTTTTTCATTTTATTCTCTCATAAGATTTAAAAAATTAAAAAAATATAAAATTTTTTCACATTTACTTTTTTAACAGGCTAGCATAGTGGTTTCGCGCTGCAACTGCGTTTTGATATGCTAATGGGTTTAATACATCTGCACCTGAGATATTCATCTGTGATATCTGCCTGTTTAATTGTTCATATTCATGTTTTGCTTTATCAACAACAAACTGCTGATTTACCATTTTGTTGTTATAATCTGCCATTTTTTCATTCCTCTATACTTTTGTTTAAACTAAATAAAAAATAGCCTTACGGATGTGGATAAGGTGTTGGCTCAGGGTTTACTGGTCTTGGTGATGGTGGTGGAATAACATCAGGACAAGGTATTGGATTTTGCCATGGATCAGGATACTGAGTTGTATATTCAGTTCTTGGTTCTGGAATTCTCGGCAGTTCAAAATCCTGATTTACTGGAAACCGAAAGTCATCATTATTATATCCAAATGCTTGAATCGGCATACTATTTTTCCCAGCATCAAACACATTAGGCCCATATCCTGGATAGCCTGGCATTCCTGGAGACTGTGGCGGCATTATTGGCGGCGGTATTGGTGGTGCGTAGATTCCCGGCAATGGATTCCATGCCTGCCAAGGTATGGCTGTATCTGTAGGTCTTCCGTTATAGGTTACTTCTGGGCTGCTCATGACAAGTTTATCCAAATCAGAACTAAGAACAGACCCATTTACCTGCCCATTTTCTCTTATTTCCTTTATCTGATATGCTTCTTTCATTTTGTTTTCCTCCTCATGTTTTCTATTTCTTGTCTAGCTCTTATAATACTTGAAATATCTGAACTGTGTTCTTTGAATTTGTTCTGCTTTTGAAACCCTTTGTCTATCATTTTTATTCCCCGTCTTTTCTCTGATTTTTTCGTTGTTTCAACGACCTATGGTTGGCCTAACAACAAGATATAGATTGGTCCATGTATATAAATACTTTTTTAACACAATACACATATATGTATTTACATAAGTACTTTTTAGAAAAGTATATAAATAAGCTGGTATATTTTGATAGATATGAAGCGAAAAGTGACCAAGCATGGCTCTGCAACCCTTTCAGTCAGCTTGCCTAGCAAATGGGCCAAGAGTTTTAACATAAAACCCGGAGACGAAATAGAGGTAATTGAGAAAAATAATGAATTGAATGTGATTGCAGGCTACAAAGAAAACAGAATTAAGAAAGCAACTTTAAACCTTGATAACTTCAACACACTGATGCTAAACAGATATCTTGACGAGTTTTACAGGCAAGGAATTGAGGAGATTGTGCTATTGTTTACTAAAGAAAAAATTCCTCATCATAAAGAAGGGACTTTAGTTGCTATAGACCAGCAGATAAAAAAACTTGCTGAACGATTTATTGGAATGGAAATTGTTTCTGAAACTAAAAATAAGATTATTTTAGAAAGTTTAATCAGCCATGAGGAATGCGAAAAGATTGAGATTATCCAGAAACGGATATTTTTTCTGATAAAAGAATTTCTTAATGAATTTGTCAAGGCTATGGACTCTAGTTTTACTGAATTTTACAGGAAATCTTATGATTACCATGATAATATTGCAAGATTCACTTATTATTATCTGAGGCTTCTGCACTTTTCTGATTTGCCTAAGGAGAAGAAAGCTAGATTGTTTGGGTTGTATATGATAATTGATAAGACCGTTGATAAGGTCAGGCATGCAAGCGAGAGAGTAAATGAGATGGGCAAGGCAACACCTAAAATAAAGAAGTTTGTTGAAGAAATCTTTGAGTTCTATCTTGAGCAGTTTGACACAATCCATTACAAAAACTATACAGTCAGCGATTTTCAAGGATTGGTCAAGAAAAGGTATGAACTTGTCAACAAGATTAAGTCTTCCAAGTTTAGCTATGAAGAATTAAAAGTTATCAGTGAGCTAAATATTCTCCTTGAGATTATAAATGATTTCTGTGAAGCCTATGTAGCCATAAATATAGAGAATTATGTGAGTGAGGCATAATGCTCCTAATATTTGACCTAGATGGAGTATTGGAGGCTGAGGAAAAACTTATTGAAAGCAGATTTCGGGCATTGATTAAGTCAGTTATGAAAAAGTTTGATATTTCAAAAGAGTCTGCTTTGGAGAAATTCAGCCAGGCTAAAAAGAAGATGTCTGCTCAGGGAAAGCCTGCAACAATATATGCTATGAATGAGCTTGGCTTCTCAAGAAAGGAGTTTTTTAATATTCTTGACAGTGTTGACCCAGTGGGTTTGATCGAGAGGCATAAGAACTGCATTGAAATGCTTAAGGTAGTAAAAAAAAACAGATTAGTCGTTTATTCCAACAGCCCAAGAAAAGTTTCCTTGAAGTGCATGAAGATTCTTGAGGTTGACAAATACATAGAAAAGCTTTATTCTGCTGAGCAATTTGATGAGTCTAAGCCTTCTGTTAAAAATCTTAAGTTCATATTAAAGGAAGAAGGTTTTAAGCCAGAAGACTCTGTCTTTATCGGCAATTCTTATGGTAAAGATATAGCGCCTGCAAAAATAGCTGGTATGATAACCATATTGTTTGATCCTGAACGTAAAAAAGAGAAGAAGGATTCTGATTATTTGGTTAGGGATTTGATGGAGATTGCGGGGATAGTTGGAAAAGCTAAAACCTAAACTGCAAGTCATCCTTTGCCGGACCGTGAGGATTATTCTCTCTGGTGAAAAGTTTAGGTTCCTTAGTTATTTTTTTTGGAGTTGGTATGCCTGCTGTATCCAGGATCTTAACCATATTCCTTCTGGTGTTTGGGCTCACTCTGCAGCAATGTAAAATGGGCATCCTATATTCTTTCGGAAGCCTTTCATCATCCATTATTCTCTCAGTGATATATTTTTGAAGGGATTTTCTATCTCTCCGGAGAATTTCATCAAGCCCCGCTTCAAAAAGCCTTTTGCCCTCATTTGAAATGTTTGTTGATGAAAATATCCTTGAGCTGTCAAGAAACATTGGCAAAAGGTGTTCTCCTGTCAAGATTGAGAAGGCTATAAGCCCAGCAGCCCAAACATCTGACCTAGGTGAGATGAGGCCATGATAAGTTTCCGGCGGCCTATATAACCTATTTCCTAAAAACCTGTCTGATGCGTCAAAAGGGTATTCCTCACTAGAATCCATAAAAGTCTGAACATCACTAACTCCAACTTTATAATCTTTAAAGCCTAGGTTATGTGCGCTTCCAAAATCTGAAATTTTAAGCGTGTTATCTCTGGTTAATAGGTTTGATAAACTCAAGTCTTTATGGACTAGCCCAACTGATTGCATGGCATAAACAGACTGGAATAATAGTTTTACCAGCGCAGTCTTTGTTTCATCCGATAAGGTAAGCGCAACCTTATCAAGTGTGGGGCTAACATATTCGATGACATTTGTTCTGCAAGGCGGATATTTAACTCTGCCTTTTGAAGGTTTTGAATGAATTATATGGCCATAACGGTATGGGAATAGATTAGGAAATCTTGAATTAAGATGGCTAAGGCTTCTGCCTTCATTATAACAAGCCACTTCATACAGGTCAATAGAGTCAAAAATCAGATTAAAACCTTCATCTTCATCTATCCCTGTCGGATTTTTTAAGAAAGCATCAGTGTCTTCTTCAAAATCAGAGGTTACAGTAGATATATCTCTTCCTCTGAAATAAGCCTTGACTACCACCTCCTGCCCAACATCTCTCATATGTTGAGTAATATTTCCTAGGAATATCTTTGATTGAGATCCTGATGTTTCTAGTTTGCAGATAATCTTTACTGCTCCCTCATTTTCCATGATAAGCTCTCTTCCTGGCAAGAAGTATCCATCAATACCCTTTTCCCATTCCATTAATTCTTGTTCATTTATCGTTTTATTCTCACACTATTCAGTAACTGTTGTTACAATCTTATGATACTCCTCTGTTGTTAGCTCCCTTCCAACAATTCCTTCAAGTGCTGTTTTCTTCTCACTGCTTATCTCTAAAGTTTGGTACAGTGACCTGACACTATCAATTCTCTGTGCTTCATCATGCTCAGCCGTATTCTCCAATGCAGTGATTATAGGCTCTCTCAGCGCTTCAGGGACATTTGCTTCAATCTTTTGCAGGAATTGTTTTCTTAATCTTCCTTCTTTGTCTCTTAACCTGTTTTTCATGCTTTTAATCTTGTTTGAATATGTGTTTAATCCCATGCTTTCTGTCTGTGAGAAGACAAGGTGCTCTCCAGTCGCCATCTTATAAGTTATTAATCCCCAGGAGAACAAGTCTGTTTCTCCGCCATATTTTCTGTTGTCTTTTGGGCCTTCATCAGGTCTTTTGGTGGCTATCCCAAAGTCTATCATCTTCAAAGTGTCTTGTGAATTTACTTTGATGTTGTCAAGATTTAAGTCTCTGTGGAAGATTCCTCTTCCTCTCAGATAGGATATGCCTTCAAGGAGTTGGTCGCTGTAGGTTATGGCTTTTTCAAGTCCTAACCCTGCCTGATGCTGTACCATAATTACTGAGAGCGTTTGACCATCTACATACTCCATTAATATTGAATACGCATGTCTTTCTTTTCTGCGGACAAAGGTGTCTCCTGCATAGAAGACTCTAACAAGATTGGGATGCACGAGCTCTGAAAGTATATGTGCCTCTTCAGCTTCTTGTACTGGTTTTTTCAATACTTTCAAAGCCATTTCTCGATTGAATTCTCTTGAATAGACATGATAAGTTGTGCCTGCTACTCCTGAACCAAGGCGTCTTATAATGCTTTCACTTAGGCAGCTTAGGGAAGCACTGTCCATAAGCTCTTCTGCTGTTTGTGCATATTCAATAATCTGAACTGCTCGTTCGGTGTAGTCTTTTTGATATTCTTTTGATTCAAGCAAGAATATGCTTGATAACAGAGTAAACTTATCATAATCGCTCCAAGGCTTGCCATTAACTTTTAACATTAGATCTACTAAGTTAATGGTATAATCATAACCGGACCTCAAATGCCATCTTTGGATATGGTAATTGAGAAATAAAGAGCTTAATGAATCTTTGCTAAGATCGCTAATCTTATCAAATAAGTTATTTGCTTGTGCAATCTCAATCCTACCAAGATTTAATAATTCTGAAAACTCTTCTTCCATTGCTACTCGCTTTAGGAACGAGTCTGTACTTCCACTCCGGTTTTTTATTTGGCTTCTTCTAATAGATTTTTCTATTAAAGCAAAATAAAAAAGTGATAAACTATTGTAGAAACTTTCGGGTTTGTGATTTTGCAAAGATTTAATAAATCTTATCCTGCTGCTCTTTGATGACTTAGAATATGAGTAATCTGGTGGCTCATCCATAATTTTACGGTATGTATCCGGCTGATGTTCATGAAAAATGCGATGCATGTCTTTTATACCATTGCTAATGCTTGATTCTATATCTAAACTTTTAAAAAGATCGGATAAATAACCGGCAATTTTAATATTAAATGCTAAATGCTTTTCAGTACCTTCATTATTTATCACCCCTTTAAACCATTGATTCCGGTAATTTGTGGCAATGGCCAGGTCCATCAATAATCCATAATATACTCTTCTGTCAAGCTTTAATAAGTTGCTTTGCCGCTCCTTAACAACGCTTACAAAACGATTTCTTTCATTTTGGTCAATTCCTTGCTTCATAAGATAGTGCAGGCTAGTTAACAGATCAGGTTTTAGGCTTAAGCCAAATTGTGCAATTAGCTTGGCATTGATATGAGATTCATTCAAAAAAGACTCTATCGTCTGTGATTTCTTGTTATATTTATTCAAAAATGATCTAAATAATGAATTAAATTTTGCTTCACTCCGCGGATGCTCGATTAAACCAATAGTTTTGGTATAGAGCTGCACCCACTCTGTGAGTTTCTTCTTTGGGTCAAACTCTGGCTTGCCATAGACCATACCTTCTTTAATCTCATCTTCAAGGTGCTCACTCATAAGGTATAATTCTTCCAAATTGATTAAAGTGGCTTCGCTCCAGTTTTTTATTTTGGAGACTGAATCAATGTTTTCATTTAGCATTCTGTAAAAATCTTGAATCTTATACCTCAAATGATTTTTCTTATTATATCCCAATACTGCATTTATGAATCCCAAGCCCAAGATGTTTGATTCAAAATCTGATATATCCATAAACGCTTTGTATTCTGGGAATTTGGGATTTTCAAATAGCATAAGCTGCCTGGAATATATTTCAAAATTATTGCTCGAAACATTTCTCACAAAGGAATAAATATCATTAAATATACCTATGAACAGCGATTTAAAGAGGTGTTTGAGCCTGTGTTTTTCCTCAACAATATCTGATTGTGGAAAGGTCAGATTAGTTTCGATATGTGTTTTTGCCATGGATTCTCTCATTTCATATGGCAAATAAAGATCATCACATGCGGAATATTCTGTTATATCCGCAAGTGATCCTGCAAGAACTATGTCACCGATAACTGATTCCTTATTCTGCCAAAGGACATTCAGGACTATATCGCTTAGATCTTTTTTGTCTAATAGGGGCAATGAGACTTCAATATCTTTCATTATCAAATCTACTCTTGGCTTTATTCTTGCCAATTTGGCTTCCAAATCCTGCCCAGCCTGATTCTCTTGCTGGTTCATTTTAGCTCCTGAAACATTTTTTGAATCCTCTCATGCTCATCTTTTCCTGCTGTTAGGCACGATTTGATTATGGTCGCTATTCTTGCATCTTGTATTGTTTGGTCTACTTGTTGTAGATGCTTTTCTAGCATTTGTCCTGTCTCATCAGCATATACTTGTGTTCTGTAGTCATTTATTGTGTCTGCCACGCTTCCAAACGTTTTGCTCATGCTTTGTGATTGGTCAAATATGTGTTGTCCTGTGGTCATGTAGTACATTACTTGGCCTAATGAAGTTAAATCATTTGGGCCTCCAAAGCGTTTATTGTCTAAGGGCAAGGCATCTCTATCTGTTGTTGCAATGCCTAGATCGGTTATGATAGCATTATCTTTTTCTTCATCAATCATTATATTAGCTGGGCGTACATCACGGTGATACCAAATACCAACCGATCTTAATTCAATTAAGCCATGTAAAATATCAGATGAAAACGAAATAACTTTTTCTATTGACGTTGGTTCCTGATTAGCCATCATCTCTTCTAGTGTCCTTCCTCGAATGTATTGCAATTCTATGATGTTAATAGGTAGCTCTTCAAACTCAACTGGCAAAGTATATGGCCCATTATCACTGTTTACTCTCGCGGCCGTTCTATGACGAGAACGCTTTCCGTCAGAATAAGTCATCTCTCCTAAATTAACAACATTCTTAAAATGAACACCTTTGCTTTTTATGTGCGACAACAGTGCAAATTCATTTTCCAGATCAGGAGCAATTTTCGAAAGAACTCCCATTTGTTTATCATAAGCTAATACTCCTCTTGAACCAACACCAACTATCTTATAGTCCGGATTATATGGGAAAACTCTGTCGAGCAGGTACACCATAAATTTTGAGTTTGTCATATTCATCCTTTTAGCCTTTTCAGGTGTAAGCCCATGTTCTATAAGTGATATAATCTCTTCTCCTGTTATTTCATGCCCGTAAAGAACAGCATCTTCTGGTTTTATTCCTGCCTTGACTAATTCTGCTATATCACCGCCATAGAAACGAAGATCATATCTGCTAGCAGTATCTCGATCAACACCTTCTATTAAAAGCCAACATTTACTTTTAAGGCTAAACCGGTCTGAATATTTATTTAATCCAGAATTTACTTCTTTAGGAGGAATATTTCTTAGTATAAATTCAGTCCTCTCATTTATATGAATGTTTGGATTGTAACCTTTTAATTTTTCATTTGCATCTTCAGGCATTATGCCCTTATGAAACAAATCATAAATGTTCCACACAAAAAACTTATGACAATATGAATTTGCGGTTAAGGGGCCAACCCCTAAAACAGAAAGTGCTAGTGCCTCGTAACTATTGAATCTTTGATTATAACCATTAGCGGTGTCTGCAGATATATTGTGATTAACGAATTGTTTAATTTCCTCTGAATCAAATCTATCACTATAACTCCTAATAACTTCGGGAGAAATTCCAGCCTCCACGAGCATGTAGGCTTCCTCAAACGGAAACCTGTCAGGCAATCCTTTTGCTAACTTTCTTCTTTTCCTTAAAACATGTTTAATCACCTTAGACGGCTCTGTAAATTTAAGGCATGCATTAGCTTCATCTGGAAAAATGTTGGATTTATACATATCTAAGATGCAATCTCCATCAAATTGTTGATCATACTTATTTGCAACTAAAGGGCGAATCCTCTCAGTCATCCAGAAATAAACCTGATTTGCATCTAAGTTGGCGGGAGGGACCATGGATTTATACATATCCACGATGCTATCCCCCTCTACTTGTTTATCATACTTATCGGCGATTAAAGCAGGTGCATGCCCAGTCATAATATCAAAAATCTGATCTGCATCAAAGCGCCTATCAAATGAATTTGCAACATCTGATCCAATTTCACATTCCACAAACTCAGCAATATCCCCTTCACTAAACTTCCCATCATACCTTCTCTCTGTTTTGTCTTCAACTGCCATTTTCCACCTTAGCTTTTAAATTCCCGCAATAATGCCTGACCTGATAGATCTCTCTTGCCATACTAGCTGCATCAAATCTTTCTTCTGGATTGACTTTTAGGCACCTACGTATCAAATATCCAAGCGCATCAGGAACTTTCTTAGACATGATCTGGAGGTATTTTGAATCAAGCTCCTGCTGGGTTTCCGCCCATAACCTCTCTTTTTCTGCAACATAGTCTTTGAACCGTTCCAAGCTGTCATCGCCGCTAGGTCCGAATAAATGTTCACCGGTAACCATAGTATAAAGCATCAATCCAAATGACCAGATATCTGATTTTTCATGTTCTTGGCCTATCTTGAACTCTGGAGCGCTGTAGAGCCTATTATGTCTTGGCCTGTTAGCTACCTCTTTGCAGCTGGATATCCCGAAATCTATAATCTTAACAATACCCTCTTCAGTTACCATCACATTCTCAGGCTTAAGGTCGCGATGAGAAATGCCTCTTGCATGAAGATATGCAATCCCGTCCATTACCTGCGCAGCATAATCCAGAACTAAGTTTGGATCTATCTTGCCTTTTTCGTCTAATATCTGCTTTATGGTTTTTCCTTTGATATACTCCATGTCAATTGCGATTGCAGGTTCTCCAAAAAAATCAATCTGGACAGTGCTATACATCTGTGCAACATTCTTATGGGGCTCTGCCAATTGGTTTAAGACTCTTGACTCTAGTGTTATTGTATCCTCAACTTTTGGGTTTCTTATCTTTAAAGCGTGGAGAATGTTAGGCGCATGGATGTTCTGAATGAGATAAGTGCTGCCGCATCTTCCTTGCCCTAACTTTCTTACCACAGAAAAATTTGGATATTCAATGGCAGAGTTTTCTATCCTTTCAAATTCTAATCTCAGCTCTTCAATCTTCTGCATTGAAAGATTCTTTGGGCACTCACCGAAATGCTTCATAGATTTCCAAATTACTTCTGATTGCCGGTCCCCTTCTTCTGCCAGCATGCTAAAAAAAGGCTTAAGCATCAAATATAACCTTATAGAAGAATTTGCCATCTTGCTTAGATTTGCATAATGCTGGGCAATCTTGAGGTTTTTTCCATTATCTGATGGATTTAAGGCAGCGCTGTCCTTTAGCCTTATTGCAGTAGCTTCCAATTTCCTGGCTTGCTCATTCACCACTTGCTCATCGAAATGTTCTCTTGCTGGTTCTAAAAAAAAACTGGAGTATCCATCCAAATATACTTCATCTTGCATTAGATAGTTGACCATATTCAGAGGATTACTCCTTAAAGCCTCTTCTAAAAAAGGCTTGGCCTCTTCAATATATCTCCCTTTCATATAGAGATATGATAAGTGGTCATCCCTTTCATCTAGTAGATTATGGCCCTCCAGAACCTCTGCGTCAGATTTTCCTCTGAACCTATCAGGTTCTTGTTCTCTTATGGCTGATACATCCAGCAACCTTCTGTCATGCATTATCGCTCTTGTCTTTGCACTAAATTCAAGACTTCTCGTTAACTCATCTGATAGGGCTGAAACATCCATATACATCTCATTAAGATCAAAAAATAAAAACAATTCTGCTGAGGCATACACTCTAAAATCCGGTTTTGTCATAAAACTGAGGATTCCTTCTAATCTAGAGTGGACAAAATCCAGGTTTCTCCTAAACAGCCGGTTAAATTCATCCAATAACGCAGGGTTTTCTTCTAGGCTCATTTCTCAAACTCCACAAGTGAAGGGAAATTAGCGTCGTTACTATTGTCATTCCATTCGCAGCTCCTCTGGGGATACATTCCTAGATAGTCTTCTATCCCATTTGAATTATTTGGCTCCCACTGGGTCCATGGCGTAAATTTCCATTTTTCTCCTGTTACCCATACCCAGTCTTTTCCCTCTCCAAATATCCCTAAACCTTTGGCTGGAACTTGGTGTGCTCCCAGCCATACCTGGACTGCTCTGTCGTCTGCTCCTCTTGGAAACCTGATATTTCTTCTTACCCATTCCATCTCTTCTTTAGAGGTTATTGTGGCTAAGTGGCCAGCAAGGTCCTGGTGCCTGTACCTTCGTGCAGCTAATTCTGCGTCTTCCCAGGTTATTTCTTCTGGGTTTAATGCGTACCAGTGGCTGTTATTAGGATTGTAAACCGGATTTATCTCGACACTTTCTGTTTCTATTGCACCCTTTCTCAGCGCTCTTGTTCTTTGCCGTGAGGAAGTGAGGCTGTTGATTGTCCTTTTTCTCACTAAAATCTGTTTGGCAGCGTATCCAGCCCCTCCAGAGTTATCATAAATGGCCAGCAGGACTTCATATCTTATCTCATCTCTTGCAAAAAAGTTTGGATCTTCCTGGTCATATCTGTGCGCAAACCTCAGGCTCTGCAAATCTTCAACTTTGCCTTCTTCATAGTTTCCGTCTCCGAATTGTATGAAATAACTTTCTATTTTTCCATCTTTGTCTCTTGACTTTGATGCATCTATGAATAATGTTTGATTTGTTGTGACTGCTTCTGTGCAGTCAATTACTGCTTCTGGCACAGCACTGCTCGATTTTGGCCTTTCAACTATTGTTAGTTCCAGCTGATTTATCATCTTTGAAGTATCCATATTCATATCCTTTGTCTGTATTCTCATCAAGCCTTGGTTGTAGCATCCTACACTATATGTTCCCGGAACAGGAAAAACCATCTTAGTCTCAACTCTGTTGACTCTTCTTTCAGGGGCATATAGGCTTGTTATGTACCATTCAATGTCATTGCTCATCAAATGCTTTCCTTCTGCCCTTAATGTCACAGGCTCAAGCGCATATGTTTTCATTGGCTGCACTATTACTTGCTCTATCTTAGGAGAGTATTCTGATACAGCGAAATCCTTATAAGGGAAGCTTGTCCAATTTGCCAGAATAAAATAGAGTGGTATGGCTAGTCCAATACCATACATCAATCTTCTGATAGTTCTGTTCTTATCTTTATATTTCTCAAACTGTTTTACAATATTCTCTAGGTTGTATTCAGCATGGTATTCTAATGCTTGGATTATAGGTTTTCGTAATTTTTTCGGTATTGTTTCATTAATCTTTTTCATGTATTCAGGTGTTAATCTTCCTTGACCATCTCTCATCTCTTTTTTGAGTTCTTTTATTCTTTCTGTATGTGTTTGTTTTCCCATTGATGCTGTCTTTGGCAAGACTGGGTGCTGTCCTGTGATCATCTCATAGGCCATTAATCCCCATGAGAACAAGTCTGAGTTTCCGCCATATTTTCTGTTGTCTTGCGGCTCTGCTTCTAGGTCTTCTACTGCTATCCCGAAGTCCATTATTTTTATTGTTCCTGTGTTGTCCCTTTTTACGTTGGCTGGGTTTAGGTCTCTGTGGAATATTTTATTAGCCCTTAAGAATCTGATTCCGTCAAGTAATTGCAGGCTGTAGTCAATTGCTTCCCCTAATTTAAGTCCTTGCGGGTTTTCTTGCATTAACACTTCTAAGGTGGGCCCATCGATGTAGTCCATAAGGATGGCTCTTGCAGTTCCTTCTTTAGTCCTTACAAAGTCGCTTCCTGCATATCTTACTTTTACAATATTTGGATGAAGCTCTAACCTGTTCAGCTTGTCTATTATGGCTGCTTCTGCTGTGGTTTTTTTTTCTCTCAAGATTTTTAGCGCAAGTTTTCCCATCTCTGCATGCTCAACCAGGTATGTTGTTCCTGCTGCTCCGGAGCCAAGTTTGCTGACTGCTATGAAGTCTTTACTTGCAATGGTTGCACATTCGATTATCTCATCTAAGTTTTTGGCTTTTGCCACTTGAACAATTTGAATTGCTGTGCCATAATTTACAGCTTCCTTAGATGGTTCACCTTGTTCTACCTTGCAGACAAGCCTCACCAATTCAGATAAGACTTCTTCAGCTTTCCTTAAAGGTTTAGTTATGTTTCCATCAACGTGAACCTGCCTTGATTTTAGATAATCCCTGATAAATTTATATTCAGAATCTTCTACAGGGGCTATTGTGTCTTTTAACGCGGTCCTATACCACTTCATTAAAAAGTTTAACCTGAGTTGAGGTCCTATATCTGGGCTTAATTTTGGAATAGGCACATATTTAAGGGTTTCAATATCTATATCTGATTGCTGATCATCAATTGGGTTGCTATCAGTTTTGAGTTGGCCGAAGTTCTTCATATAAATATCCAATGCAATTTTAGGGTTATGATCAATTAAATCAAGAAACGCCTTTATGCCATTGCTCCTTGTTCTAGAAAATTGATTATTTGCTAGAGCTTTGCCAATCAAGTTGCTATATACATCATCTATAACGCTGCTTAATGAAGGTAATGCTTGGCTTAGAATAGCTCTCATCATCCTATCTCGTTCGCGCACATCCGGATCGTTATAATCCCCATTGACCCAGTCAACTAGTCTCGATCTCCATGCTTGTGAATATAATCTTATGGCTTCCTCGGGATTTGTGATAATGTATCTGTTTATTAGCTCAACCACATCATTGAATGAGCGTTGCTGTCCTACTCCTTGGACATCAATCAAGGCCGTTTCCGGTCTGGACATTATTGCTTCCTTTAGCCGAATAAAATCTGCCTCTCTTTCTTTAGTTGTTGGGTCGTTTGGCGTCGATCTATATTCTCTCTCCATCTCCGTAAAATCTATTTCTATCTCCGGAGCTTGCTCAATGTTCAAGAATTTGTTCATCAGAGAGGATTTAATCTCTTTTCTATTATCGTTATCATCCAAATTTATTTTTTCAGTATCTAATCCCCATAAAGTTAGGGCTGATAGGATCTTTATTTTCTCATATTTTCCGATCCTCTCAATCAATACACTATCATCAGGCTCCAATTTAACAAAATCAGCAAGCTGTCTTCCCACAAACTGCCTTCTCCTTTCCCTTTCCACTTCGTTCAGTATGTGCTCGATGTCCATCTTTTACACATCATCCATATTTTTTAATAAGTATTGCATTACTCTCCTTTGATTGGTTCCGTATGATTCAAGCAAGCTTCTTATTAGCCTAACATCGTCTGAAAAAGAGGTCCAGTCTGAGTCTTGTTCTAAGTGGATTGTTGTAACATATTGGGATAATAATCTTTTTTGGGCTTCTTTAGCAGTTTTTATCCTTTTTTCAGGATCGACAGCTAGACAGCCCTTCATTGCCATCCTGACAACATTGCTCTCATCTTGAGGCTCTAGCTCAAACTTATGGATAACCTCTTCGTCAAGCTCCTGTCCATTCTGTATTTTATCTTTAAGCATATTTGCAACTGATTGCCTGTTTTTCTCTTCATCCTTAGAATCATATAAGAGTGGTTTGCCCTCAAGCATCTCATAAAATATTAGCCCAACAGACCAAAGGTCTGAATTTGGCGCTTCCTGCCCAATCCTTAGTTCAGGAGCTCCATACCTCCGATTAAGTTTTTCTTGGCTTCCTTTATCTTTAGATGAAGCCATTCCGAAATCAATTATTTTGACAACTCCATCATCTGTAATCATAATATTAGCTGGATTAAGATCAAGGTGCCTAATATCATAGGCTTCAAGATATGATAATCCTTCCAGTATCTGAAGAGTATAGTCAACTGCAGTATGAAGGTCTAGCTTGTCATCGTTAAGTACCTCTCTTAAAGTTCTTCCTTCCACATATTCCATGTTTATCGCTTGTTTCGCTTCACCATTGATTTTTACAGTCGTAATCCCATACATCTCTGCGATATTTTTATGCTTTAGGTTCTTCACATTCTGCACTTGAACTTCAAGCTCTGTTGATTCTTTAGTTTCATTTATCTTAAATACGGAAAGTTTTTCACTAGCCCCAATATTCTGCATAAGGTAAGATGTTCCACGGGCACCAGAGCCTAATCTTTTTAAAGCAATAAAATCAGGAGTTTCAATTGATGCGCATTCGATTATCTCATCTAAGCTTTTAGCTTCTCCTGCGTCTAGAACTTTCTGCAACCTATTGTAGTTCAGGTCTTCCCTAAAATCACTTTCACGCATCTCTTTGTGTCCTTGTTGAACAAAGTTTACCAGTTCTTCCAAAACATCTTTAGCTTCTCTTAATGGCTTAGTTTTATCTCCCTCAACATTAACGCACCTGGAGTTCAAATAGCCGTTGATAAATTGATACTCAGAATCTTCAGCCGGAACTAAGAGGTCATCTAAAACTGTCCTATACACCTTCATTAAGAAGTTTAGTCTTAGTTCTGAGGAGATATCAACAAATATTGCGTGTGGTGTGCTAGATGGCGCCACTTCAATATTTTTATAAACTTGGATTGCAAGTGTAGGGTTATAACCTGCTAAATCAAGCAAGGTCTGGACTCCATTGCTCCGGGTTATAGCATGTTCAGTAAAGTCCAGAGCCTCTTCAACCAATGCTGAAGAATCTTTTGGAATAGCCTTGCTTAATGCAGGCAGTGATTTGCTGAGAATTGCTCGCATTGATTTTTTTTCTTGTGTATCTCTGCTTCCTAAATCATCATATCTTATCCCCACCCAACTGTCTATGCTATTCCATGCCATTTTATACAGTTCTAGCGCCGCATCAGGCCTAGTGGCGATTAATCTATCAATTAGTCTAACCGAATCATCAAATGAGATTTCCTGCTTTGTTCCCAACAACTCTGTTAGAGCCTTATTGCCCTTTACAATCTTACTCACAGGTAAATCATAATATCTATGGAGAGGATCAGTAGGCCCTCTTTCTAGAACTGAGTTTTCTGCAATTCTTATATCAGGAATTTGTTCTACTTCTAAGAATTTTCCCATCAAAAAAGAGGTAAAACCTTCTTTGGCTAAATCTGATTTAGAGACTCCTTCGTTGAAAAAGTCTACTGAATCCCAATCATGGTAATTTATCTCATTCGGGTCTAATCCCCATTCAATTGCTTTGGAGACTAAAAATCTTGTTAGGCCAGTAGAACCAAAATGAGTACACTGCTTATAAATTTCCTCATAAATGAACAATCTTCTCCTTTCCCTTTCCACTTCGTTCAGTATGTGTTCTATATTCAGCTCACTCATCGCCAGCACCGTATCTTATTTTTTTTTCAAAGAGTTTTACCACAGCTTCTTCTACTACATGGCTTTTATTCCTAAAATGGCCTTTTCTTAGAATTTCTCGGATTTTGACTATTGTTTCTTCATCCAGCGAAACACTTACTATATGTTTCATTCCTATTAAGAATTATTAATGATATATAAATTTATGGTATTTTACTCTTTTACAGTAGTTAAATTTACTTTCTTTTTATTATCCCTCTTAGGAAAAGATTATAAACCAATTGCATCTAAAACAATAATAAAATCATGAAAAAAAATATAGAATCCCTAAAAAAACTTGCAAAACTGGTCAGATACTATATTTTATCATCTACCACAGAAGCTGGATCAGGACATCCAAGCTCATCATTATCTTCGGTGGAGCTGATGACATCTCTGATGTTTGGTGGAATATTTAGATATGATATAGACAATCCAAAAAATCCAAACAATGACAGGCTTATATTCTCAAAAGGGCATGCTGCGCCTCTATTTTATTCGCTTTTTGCTACAGCTGGAAAAGTTACAGAGAAAGAGCTTTTGACCTTAAGAAAATTTGGCTCAAGATTAGAAGGGCATCCATGCATGCAGTTTCCTTATACAGAAGCTGCAACTGGTTCACTAGGACAGGGACTTTCTGTCGGCTTTGGAATGGCGTTAAACGGAAAATACCTAGATAAACTGCCATACAAAGTTTTTGTTTTGCTAGGGGACGGAGAAATGGCAGAAGGAAGCATCTTTGAGACAATGCAGATTGCAGCACATTATCAGGCTAATAACCTGATTGCGATCCTTGATGCCAATAGGCTTGAGCAAAACACCAAAACAATGCATGGATATAATCTTAAAGCATATGAACAAATGGCATTGTCATTTGGATGGAATCCTATAATTGTTGATGGGCATAACATAAAACAGATCTTAAGAGCATACCAGAAGGCAATCAGATCTAAAAAACCAACATTCATAATAGCAAAAACAATCAAGGGCAAAGGTGTCTCATTTATTGAAGGCAAAGAAGGATGGCATGGAAAATCATTATCCAGAGAACAATTTGAGAAAGCTGTCAAAGAATTTGGGGCTATTGACAAGAATTTATCTGGAAAAATTTTATTGCCAAGCAAAAAAAAGATTCAAGCGCTTAAGATTGGCAAGGTTGCGCCTATATTTTATAAAAATGAGATTATCGCAACAAGAAAAGCTTATGGAAACGCATTAGCAAGAATCTATCCAGGCTATCCAGAAATTGTAGCGCTTGACGGAGATGTCAAGAATTCTACTTATTCAGAAATATTTGAGAAAAAATATCCAAAGAGATTCTTTGAGATGTTCATAGCAGAGCAGAATATGGTGGGAGCTGCAGTTGGTTTGTCAAGGATGGGAAAAACTCCTTTTGTGTCAACATTTGCTGCTTTTTTGACTAGGGCGCATGACCAGATTAGGATGGCGCAATATTCTGATGCAAACATAAAATTTGTCGGTTCACATGCAGGAGTATCAATAGGCCAGGATGGGCCGTCACAGATGGGACTAGAAGATATTTCAATGTTTAGATCATTGCTTGACAGCACTGTGCTTTATCCAAGCGACGCAGTTTCAACTGAACGGATGGTTGAGCTTGCAGCTAAAACTAAAGGTATATTTTATATCCGGACAACCAGAATGGACACACCAATAATTTATACAAATAATGAAGAATTTATTGTCGGAGGCAGCAAAACGCTGAAAAGCAGCAATTCTGACCAAGTAACAATTGTTGCAGCTGGTATAACCCTTCATGAATCCTTAAAAGCATATGAGGAACTAAAAAATAAGGGAATAAATGTCAGAGTCATTGACCTTTATAGCATCAAGCCTTTGGATAAACAAACTCTACTAAAAGCTGCCAAAGAAACAAAAGCAATAATCACTGTTGAAGATCATTTTATTGAAGGCGGATTAGGAGAAGCAGTATGCAGCGCGCTTGCAAACGAAAAAACTTCCTGTTACTCATTAGCTGTTGGCAAAAAGCCAAAAAGCGGAATGCCAGAAGAATTGCTGGACTATGAAGGGATATCTAAGAATGCAATTGTCAGAAAAATTATTGATATATTGTCTAGTGGAAGCCTGGGCTAATACATAAATTTATAAATAAAATTTGAAATCCTTTTTCTAAGTGGGCCCATAGCTCAGGCTGGTAGAGCGTTCGGCTCTTACTAACTTAGGTGACTAAGTTGATAGTCACCGAAAGGTCGAGGGTTCAAAACAGCTGAAAAGTCAGCTGGCACGTAGAAATTCCACGGGAATTTCTTGTGCACGAAATTTTGTTAAAATTTCGTTGCACCTTGCGGGTTTCGTGCCTTTGGCACTCAAGCCCGCGAACCGAAAACTGACTTGCAGAATGAAAGTCCCTCTGGGCCCGCTTTTTTTTAATTCTATAAGCAATTGCTTAGACAAAAATTGGAATGATAGAATAAGTACATCAAATTATTGATAAAGCTTGGTTATATCCTTTATTGCTAAGTCTAATGCAACAGGAGCCACATATTTGCCGAGTAAATCATGTAGGCTTTGTTCTGATAAGGTAACCATTTTTTGCGTGTCGGCTTCGCCGACTTTATTATGTACCCCACACAAGGCAAAATGAAAGTTGACATCGCGATAATTGGCACGGAAAAGGGAAATGGAGTCGAAGTTGCCAAGCCAACAGGCCCGCGCAACAACACATTTATTATTAAGATAACTTTTAATATGGTTTGGATTTGGCAACCATAATCTAGTTTGCTTAATCTTACCTTCTTTTAAAAGCATATTCATATTCTCTGCATAATCAGGAAGGCTTTGTTTAGGATCAAATTTTGATTCAGAGCTTCCATGAACCTTTACAGCAAAACGCCTTTGTTCATCATTTAATTTGGCTGCTGCAGCATCAGAGGTATCTATAATAAAATAGCTCCATTCATCATTCTCTTTTGTAAGGGCCAAGTCTGCAGCTTTTGCCCAAACAATATCTGCTGTTAAATCCTCAAGCTGTTTTTCTTGCTGTGGAGTAAGATTATATGCACCTGTTTGAAGTATCTGCTTTGTAAAATCATCAATATCTTCACCAGCAATTGAATCAAATGTTTGCCTGCCACTAAGTCCATATTCTAAGCAGTCATCTTGAATTCTAAAGAGAGGTAAATTTGCAGTATATATCCATATGCTTCTCAAACTAGGATCTTTTCTTCTCTGGTTTTGAACTTCAGAAGCTTCCTGGAATGTGCCTTTTTCCAATTCTTTATATCCATCACACAGATTATTGGTAATGGTTACTAAGGTCGGTTTATCCATTTTAGCTGTAGAAATCATAATTAGTATATAAATCTTTTGATATATTATTCACTGTGAAGTGGTTATTTTATTACTTAATATCCCACAAACTAAATACTACATAATCTCAAAGCAAAAACTTTATATATTAGTTAATATCTATAACTTATTAACTGATAATAATAAGTGATGAAAATGTTAATATCTAAATTTAGGAAATTGGAACAGTCACCTACATTAAATACCATCCTTATGGTTGAAAATACCTTGCAATCTTCGGATGATAGTGTAATAACAATAGCAGAATTGAAAAGAAGACTTCCTAAGCAAGTCAATCACAACATGCTAAAAATAATTCTTGAATACCTGGAAAAGAGCAGAAAGATTGCGGTCTCTTTGAAAGGAATTACCTGGATACACAACCATAATGAAAAGATGCTTCAAGAGCTTCGGAAGAGTTACAGTTATCCTGAAGATTTTGTGAAATAGTAATATTAAACTATTTTAATAAGAAAATTTATATGAATCTTATGCTCAACATAAGGCTGCCGCCAAACCGAAAAGTATATAAACTTAAGTTTATATCTATTAACTATGGTAAACATATATAAATCTGAGTTAACATTATTGCAGCAGGAGATTTTGAGGCTGTTATTCATAAAAGCTGGAAATCCTCTAAACCAGAGAAGAATATCGCAAATACTTCAGGTTTCCCAGCCTGCAGTGCAGAAATCCCTGCCTAGATTGGAAGAGCAAAGACTGATCAAGATGATGCAGGATAAAGACTCTAAGAGATGGGCTATTGAATTGGATAGGGATAATAAAACGGTGGTATATCTTAAAAGGGCAGATAACTTTAAACAAATAATCGAGACAGGATTAGAAGATTACTTGCATGAAAAACTGCCAGGCACAACTATTATCTTATTTGGCTCATATTCAAATGGAGAAGACACCATTAATTCTGATATTGACATTGCAGTAATAGGTGGATCAAGTAAAAATTTAGATTTATCAAAATTTGAAAAGATGCTTGAGAGAAAAATTGTAGTAAATTATTATAAATCATTTAAGGACATAAATAAACATCTATTGAACAATATGTTAAATGGCATTGTTCTGAAAGGAGCTGTTGAGATATGACTTTAAGGAAATTTGAAGAATACCTAAAAAGTGGAATTGTGAAAAAGCAAAGTCCTAATAGGCAAAGAGCGTTGTCATTGGCAGAAGAGGCACAAGAAAAAAAGAATTTTATCGAAATCTCCATGAAAAGCATTCCTGAGGAAAAAATGAATGCAAATTTTATAGTGGATTATTGTTATGACATCATCATGGAACATATGCGCGCTAAGATGTTTATTGATGGGTATAATGCTGGTAATTCACATGAAGCAGAAGTATCCTATATGATCATATTAGGTTTTAGTGAATCAGATACAAGATTTATGGATGAATTAAGATATTTCAGGAACGGAATAAAATACTATGGAACAATATTGGATAATGAATACGCTAAAAAAGTGCTTCAATTTATGAATCGGCTATATCCAAAAATAAAAAATAAAATCAGTTAGCTGGTTAATCAGCAGACTTCTCGGAAAACTTTAAATAACAATTACCCTTCTTTAAGCAAATGACTGAAAATAAAGAGCATAAAAAATTAGGCACAAATAGAATCGAGCAAAATAAACTAGAGGATAATAAACATGAGCCTAATAAATCAGAACAGATGAATCATGAACACAATAAACCTGATGAAGACCTATTCTGGGCGGATAATATCGCAAAAGAAGTTATCGAGAGATGTGAAAATGATCCTGTCCTAAAAGCGATTGTTAAAAAACAAGGATATCTTGTTTATGATGAAAAGACCCCCTCTGGAATAATCCATATAGGTTCTGGAAGAGGATGGGTGATACACGATGCAATAGCAAAAGCGCTTAGGAAGCAAGGTGTCAAAGCAAAATTTGTGCTAAGCAGCGATGACATTGATCCATATGACAAGCCAAACAAGGACCTTCCTTCCACATTTGACAAATATCTAGGGATGCCATTCAGAAATATACCAAGCCCTGTTGAAGGCTATAAAAGTTTTGCAGATTATTTTTTTAGGCAATCAACTGATAAATTTGAAGAGTTTGGCATAGAAGCGGAGCTTGCTAGTACTGGAGATGATTATAACAACGGGGTGTTTAACAAAGCTATCAAGATTCTTCTAGATAATGCTGAGAAAGTGAATAATATCTATGAAAGATTTTATGGCAAAGCTCCTGATAAGCTGCCATTTAATCCAATCTGTGAAAAATGCGGAAAAATTGCAACCACAAGAGCGATAAGCTGGGATACTACACGAGAAATGCTCAAATACAGATGTGAAGAAGATCTAGTCGAATGGGCAAAAGGCTGCGGACACTCAGGAGAAATATCCCCTTACAATGGTAATGGAAAATTTCCTTGGAAAGTTGAATGGCCTGCAAAGTGGTTTAGCAAAGGGGTGGTCTGCGAGTATGCAGGAAAAGACCATTTTACAAAAGGAGGATCAAGATCAATAGGGATTGCAATAAGTGATGAGATACTTGATTATATGCCCCCATACCCAAGCTCTAGAAGAGAGATTGGCAGTGCATATGAATTCTTCACGATAGAAGGAAGCAAGATGTCAACATCAAAAGGAAAAGGGATAAGCTTTGCTGATTCAACCGATTATCTTCCTGCGCCAATAATTAGGTATTTGTTGATTGCAACAAGGCCAAGAGCTGTAATTGATTTCAATCCTATTGGCACCAACGATGTGATACTGCTTTTTGAAAGATTTGACAAGACTGAAAGGATTTATTTTGGCAAAGAAGAGCTGACAAATGAGAAAGAGGCAATGCAGCACAAAAGGACATATGAACTGGCTTACATAGGAAAGATCCCAAAAACTATGCCTATCCAGATACCATTCCTACATGCATCACTTGTAGTGCAGTCTACACCTGATGAAGAAAAGGCAATCAAGATCCTACAAAATCAGGGAATGATCCCAAAAAAGGCTTCAAAAAAGGAGTTGGAGTCTGTAAAATTGAGGCTGAAATTTGCCAAAAAGTGGATCGAAAGATTTGCTCCTGAACAATTCAAGTTTCAGATACAAGAAAGTGTTGATGACTCAAAATTGAGTGAGAAAGAGAAAAATGCTTTTAGGATGCTTGCTGATTCCTTGAAAAATAATGAATATGACGAGAAATCGCTTCATCTTGAATTCGGAAGGATAAGCGAACAGATAGGATTAGACATAAAAGAATTCTACAAAGCAGCTTATCTTGTTCTATTAAACAAGGAAAGAGGGCCAAAGCTTGCTTCTCTGATAATAACTGTTGGGTCTCAGAAAATAATTGAGCTGTTGGAAAAAATTTAGATTATTTGAGCAAATCAAATCCTTTAATTTATTTTAAACTTGTATTAAAATCAAAAAAATATTTTTAAAAATGAAAACACACACAAAATATCTTGAATTCAAAACTTCCAAAAGGCACGAATTTGTCAACATAACACAAGAAGTCCAAGAAGCCATAAACGAATCCGGAATTAAAGAAGGCATAGTATTAGCAAATGCGATGCACATAACCTCTTCAATATTTATCAATGATGAAGAATCTGGATTAAAGCAGGATTTTTTTGAATGGATGGAGAAAATTGCTCCAGCAAGGCATGATTACAAACATCATCAGACAGGAGAAGACAATGGATATGCACATCTATGGAGAACAATGATGGGAAGAGAAGTTGTTTGCGCAATCACAAAAGGAAAGCTTGATTTTGGGCCATGGGAGCAGATATTTTATGGAGAATTTGACGGACAGAGGAGAAAAAGAGTGCTTTTGAAGATGATTGGGGAATAAGTCATGCCAGATTATTCAATTCTTTTATCCTCTTGTTGGCATCAATAGACGAGGAAAAAAGCTTCCAAAATATTCTAGACATCCATTCTGTCCATTCCTTATCTTTTATCGTGTAAAAGATGAAGATCTTTTTGTCCAGTTCATGGATTTTTCCTGTGGGCTCCTTTATCTCTTTTATATGGAAAAAGCTATTGTCAAAGACAGTTGCCCTTAATGGATGCTCTTTGTGTCTAATCTCAACTGATTCTTTGCCATGCTTAAAATTAAGAGAGAGCATTTTTTCAATATTCTTCTTTCCTGCAATGTCGACCCTGCAAAGTATCTTGATTGAAACGCCTTTTTTCACAAGATCATCCAAAATGGAAAACATATCTATTTTTCCGTCACTAAAATTTATGAATGACAGGTTGCCTGAAAAAATAAACAACTGCTTTTTTGCGGACAGATATGGCTCAGCCAAATTTTCTACAGCTATTTTTTCCTCATTTGAGGACAATTTCACTTTCACATTCTTGGATTTTTCCTGGATATACTGATAAATATCAAAGGCAGAGAAATCCTCTTTTCTTTTCGCTCTTATAATCTCCTTTTCGAGCTGCTGCTGAAAAGTTGAACTGCTGGCTTTCTCCATAGATGACCAAAACACAATCTTTAGAGCTCCACGAGTACCTTGCCTGAAGACTCTTGTAGAAATAGTTCCAAACTCTTTTTCTATCTCGTTAATATAACGATCTGCAGTTCTCCAGTTTTTTCCAAGAAATTGAGCTATTTCAAAGACACTTCTTGGCTTGTTATAGACAAATTTTTCTATCTTATCAATTATCTGCTGGTCAAGCATACACTTGCATATTTCTTTTCATATTTAAGATTTTCGCTTGTACAACTATATGGACAAAATTATGTCAAAAAATGACTTATACTCTACAACTCTGTACATGGTTATGAAGAAAATCATAATAACAGGAGGGCCTTGCACAGGAAAGACAAGCGTGATAAACGAGCTCGCTCTACGAGGATATACTACTGGTGGTGAATCTGCTAGAGAAATATTGGGTAGTCAGTATTTTTCTCAAGCCAGTACTTCTGGATACAAATCTGTTGTTTCAAATGAAGATTTCATAAATACTGAAAGAAAGATATTACAATGCCAGATAACTCTTGAGTCAATGGTTACTGGAGAGGGCACAGTATTTTTGGATAGAAGTATCCTTGATCCTTTGGCATACATCGATTTTATTGGTGTTTCAAGAGAAAGTTTTTTAGAGACAATAAAAAATAACATGAATTATCATCCTGATGTTTTTATTCTAGACCAACTGCCATTTTATGTCCAGGATGATATAATGAAAGAAACGCATGAAGAAGCAAAAATAATCCATAACTTAATTCGAGATGTTTATAGAGAATTTGGCTTTACAATAATTGATGTTCCTTGCTTTTCTGTGCCGCAAAGGGCTGATTATATTCTAAGTCATATAAGCCAACATGGAGGTGTTGAAAATGGGAGGATGCTATTCGAGCAGCGATTATTATAGGGCACAGCCAAGAACTGTTCAAGAAGATTCTTGGATGACACAGCTTAAAAGCGCTTTGAAAGGAACAGTGAGTTCAGAAAAATTATCAAATGCTTATACCCTGTTTTTAAGAGACCAAGGAAGTGCATTCATAAAAAAGGTTGCAGCTATTCAAGGAATTGATGATATAGTGAAGATACCAAAGGAATTCTCAGAGATTGAGTATGAAGTTAAATTTGATATACAGATGCAGGAAGGAAAAGGAAAAGAACCCGGAATCAAAGATATATTGGACGCATTTGATTTCCCGGCAACAAAATCTGTGAGATTCATCAAAGATTCTGTGCATACTGATGCAGAAGGGATCAATAGATTCTATGGAAAAAACGGGGAAGAAAGGCTGGTTGTTATTACCAAAGGCGGCGGCGTATTTCTTAAGGAAAAAAGTGAATTTATGCCGCATAATTATGAAATACAATATGAAGAGATTGTGCTGAAACGAAAGGAGGCAAGAGTGGCTGCGACACTAGATGAAGTTGTAACAAAAGTTGCAGAAGTAAGCTCAGAAGAAGGCGTAAAATATCATGGGCAGATAAGAAAAGAAAAAGGTGATGATTTTATATTAGATACTTCGGATGGAAGGATATACTCATTTACAATAACCAGGGCGCATCTTAAGAAAGCCGGTGACAAGGAAGAAACAGATGTCCAAAGGCAGCTGGAAATAGAATATGCAGGCTATATTCCAGGCTTTGCTGCATTAAAGAAAAATTCTGAACAGCAGATAATACAAGGAATGGTTGACCTTTCAAGATACACTTTTGCATTATATGGTTCAACACCATTGCCTAATGGATGGAGAATGAACTTGCATGTGACAGATGAAAGAAAATATGATTTTGTATCCAATAAGCGGAAGAAGATAGAGGTGAAAATACCATTGCTCCTTGATCTAAGAAAAGATATTGAGCTAGCTTTGGTGGAGAAATAATAAGTAATAATTGGTGTCAAAATGGGAAATTTACTTTTCATATCAGGGCCTCATGGTGGTGGAAAAACTACTTTAGTAAAGCAGTTGTGCGAGCAGTCAACAGGAAAAATCATGATTCCTGAATTGGTTACACAGGTGCCTAAGCTTAAGGCAAGCTATAGCAATAGGCTCGCAATTAAAATTGCGCAAAGAACTCTTGAAAATTATGAATCTTTTCTATTGGCTAAGCAGAATCCTGACAAAATAATACTTGGCAATCGCTGCATATATGATGCAATGGCTTATGACAACGCTTATTATCTAAGAGGCTGGGTATCTATGGAAGAAAAATCTTTTTTAGATAGAACAACTGAAGCATATTTTAACAGCATAGGTATCGGAGAACCTTTTGCCATTGTCTTAAATCCAAGCCTTGAAGTTTTGGTAAGGCATCTAGAGAACAGATGGAAGAACAATGAGAAAAAATGGCATGAAGAAGACTTTCAATATCTGGCTTTTGCCAGGGAATCCTTTGAGATGTTTAAGGATAATCCGTTGGTGTATTATATAGACCATGAGATAGATTTGAATGGAAATGACACTAAAGAACTTCTTGAATGGATTGATCAAACATATTACGGTAATGAGGTTATGGCTCAGAAGTTTGGGACTTGATATAAATATAGCTTAAGGTTCCATAATTTTCTGTTACAATTGTGTGAAATCTTGTTATACAGACTCATAAATTAATCAAATATATACTTTCACATTTTATAGAGCAGATTTATATTAAACAAATTATTATCATGTTCAATAGATGTTAATTCCAATCAGCCTCAGGGCGCATCAACAAATTTTGGCGCTTTATCTGAAAGATAATGTTTCTTCAATATCATCTAAGCTATCTAAGCTGTCAATTTTTTTATATATTTCTTCATACTCTTTTCTTGTTCTTCCAATAACATACCAAGGAATCGCTTCTTCTTGAACACACCCATCTTTAAATGTCATTTTTGTAACACCTTCATCATATTTACCATCTTTGTCATAATCCCAAAAAGTTCTTTCTATTCTGTTCGGTTGATGGATGTGATCTCTTTGATCGTTTTGGTTTATACCTTGGTGCAATGCGAAAAAAAATGTTCCTAAAAAAGCTACTGGAACCGTAGCGGCTGCTAGCCCAGATACTATTTTTCCATGACCTTTATTTCTCATTGTATCATATATCCTTTCGGATACCCTTGCTACTGCGTGCATTTTAATCATACCTCCTAACAATAATTTACTACCTAATAATGATTATTATAGCAACTATTTAAAACTTTGTCGTACTTTAAAATACGAAATATTTATAAAGAATGTAGTTCTACCATAAAATATGTACGAAGACCAATTCAAAGAACTTGGACTCACAGATAATGAAGTTAGGATCTACCTTCTTTTATTAAAATTCGGTATGATGAATCCTTCTACTATTTCTCAAAAATTGGGTTTACATAGGGCATATATTTATGATGCCCTAGAAAGAATGCAAGAAAAAGAGGTTGTAAACTCAATTCTAAAAGACAATAAAAAAAACTTTCAGGCCACAAGCCCAGATAATTTAATTGAACTTCTTAAATTAAGATTGGAAAACTTTCAGAAAATAGTTCCAGATTTAATGAAAGTTGCAGAACTCAAAAAAGAAGAAACAAAAGTTGAACTTCACAAGGGAAAACGGGTTTATAGGATTTTACTTAAAGATTTGATTTCTTCCTTGCGGAAAAATGAGGAAGCATACCTTATTGGAATTGATGAAGATATTCTATTAACTGAAGTTGAGCCAATATACCTCAAACAATATTTGCAAGCAATTAAATTAAAGAATATTAAAGAAAAAATCATTATTAAAAAAGGAGGTAAAAAACTGAGAGATCCAAATCTGCAATATAAAAAAATTGATGAAAAATACATAGGAAAAACAGCTCAAATAATATATAATAACAAAATTGCTATATTCATTCCTGGGACACCTTACTATTTAATAATCATTGAAAATAAAGAAGTTGCAGAAACATACAAAAAGCAATTTAGTCTTCTTTGGAATATTGCAAAATGAGTCTGAGTAAGGCCGAAATAAATAATATAAAATTTAGTGCTCCTCTGCTGACTTATCCGATTTTTTGTTCCAAAAATTCTTGTCTCTTATAAGTTTATCAGTAACCAGTTAATATATTTGTTGAAATTTCTATATTCTCAATAGTTAATAATCAATTTTTATAAGTAAAATAAATTCACAAAACAGCAATCTTTATAAACCATTTGACTATAAGCTAGGTTCTATGTCTAGAAAAACTGTTGGGCTTGTTGAGCCGATAAAGATTATAGGGAATGGAAGCTCTAAAATTGTGATGGCTAGGATAGATACTGGCGCTACTAAAAGCAGCATAGACGCTAATCTTGCTTCTGAAGTGAGAGCTGGACCAATAATAGAGACAAAAATGATCAGGTCTGCACACGGCAATTCATTAAGGCCGATAATCACTGCAAAAATTGAGATTGAGGGTGAGATAGTCGAGACATCATTCACAGTTGCAGAAAGATCACACATGAAATACAAGATGCTGATAGGACAAAATGTTTTAAAGAGAGGCAAATTCCTGGTAGATCCCTTGAAGAAGCCAAAATAGAATTATGGGGATAATCAACAATTATTTGGTGGTATAAATAAAAGCAGCAATCGTCAGCTTAGGCAGCAAAAGTTCGAAATGGACAGCTGAAGCCATGAAAAAATATTTTGAAGAGGTAGATTCCTTAAGCGTCAAAAAAATTGAAGTGATACTATCTTCTGAAAAACCTAAAGTCATATATGACGGAAACGAGCTCCGGAAATATGACTGTATCTATGCCAAAGGATCATTTAAGTATGCTGCTATTCTCCGGTCGATAACTGAAGCAAAATACGATCAGGCATATATGCCGTTAAGGCCAGCTGCCTTCACAATAGGCCACAACAAGCTTTTGACACATCTAAAGATGCAGAAAGTTGGAGTGCCAATGCCGCAGACTTATGTAACCTCTTCAATTGCAGCATCAAAAAAAGTATTGCAAGAAATGAATTATCCAGTTGTTATGAAATTTCCTTCAGGAACTCAAGGAAAAGGTGTGATGTTTGCAGACTCTTTTTCCTCAGCTTCTTCACTTCTTGACGCGTTGGAAGCTTTAAAACAGCCATTGATAATCCAAGAATACATTGAGACAGAAGGAACTGACATAAGAGCATTAGTTATTGGAGACAAGGTTGCTGCAGCTTATTACAGGAAAGCTGTAAAAGGAGAGAAACGAAGCAATATACATGCAGGAGGCCAAGGAATAAAAGTTGAGATTGACAATAAGACTAAGAAGATAGCAGTGATGGCAGCAAAAGCCCTTGGATGCGATATATGTGGAGTAGATATCTTAATTGGGCCAAAAGGGCCTCTTGTCATTGAAGTGAACCTAAGTCCTGGACTGCAAGGTATAACACAGACAACTAAGATTGATGTAGCTGCCATGATCGCTGAATTCTTGTACAATAAAACAAAAGAAAGGAATGAATCAAAAAATGAGAACCCTTCTGAAAAGGTATTTGCAGATCTGAATATCAAAGCTGCAGACAAACAAAAAAAAGAGATAAAAAGCGCTATAGACCATATTAAAGTAAGAGCTGACAAGATTGTGCTGCCATCATTTGTCACAAAAATATGCGAGTTTGACGATGATGATGAGGTTGAGATCACTGCTGAGAAAGGGTATGTTTGCGTTAAAGATATTAAGAAATGATGTTCACAATGATTTTAGAATCAAAAAGTATTTATATCCAGATTATTAGAGACTACTTATTTACATAATATCAAAAAAGGGTGTGATAAAATGAAGATACAATTCAATTTTTCTAATAAAGTGTTTTATACCTTGATTGCTGTTGTGATTGTTGGGATTCTTGGATTTGGGGCGTATGCGATTGTTAATACAAATGCTGCATGGCATCCTACAAGTCAAGTTTCTATCAACGCCATCAATGATGATTTAGCTACTAAATTAAGCCAGATAGATATTGCTATTGCAAATCTTCAGAGCCAAGGATCAAGCTGGCCGGCAGGTAATTATTGCATAATACAGAAGCAAGGGCAAACTTGTCCAACAGGATTTGCACAAGTAAATCCTAATGATGGTGATCCAGGTGAATGTATAGGTGTTTTGTACGGCGGTGCAGCATCGAAAGATTCGGCAGATACGTTATCAGTCAAAAGATCAGGGAGCTCATCAGGAAGCTACAAATGCACTGAATGGGCATGGTGTTGTAAGTAAATATTCACTTTTTTATTTGTAATTTATACATCCTAAAACCACTTAAAACAATCTTTATACCCTCTATAAACCCCTTTCTCAAACGAAAGTTTTATAAACAAGACAGCCTTCTTTTTCTCATCAAAAACTAAATATCTGCTGACATTTTCCGACGGAAAAAAACTGGTATTTTAGTGAACAGACTGCTGAGGAATTTTAACTAAAAATGGACAAAAAAGAAGAAAGTGAGGAATATGAATCTGAGCATGAACATGAGCCAGAACGAGAAAGAGAAGACTTAGAAGAAACTCAAACAGAAACAGCTGGGCAAAATGAGGTGGAAGATAATACACCTTTAGAAGATTCTAAATCATACTTAGCAAAAGACATCCAAATACTTGGAGGCATCGAAGCTGTCAGGAAAAGGCCCGCAATGTATATCGGAAGCACGAGCTTACGAGGCTTGCATCACTTAGTCTATGAAGTTGTAGACAACAGCATTGATGAGGCATTAGCAGGATTCTGCAAAAATATTGATGTTACAATAAATAAAGATGGAAGCATAACTGTAGCAGATGATGGAAGAGGAATACCAGTAGACATACATCCAAAACTTAAAATTCCTGCATTGACTGTCGTGATGACAAAATTGCATGCAGGCGGCAAATTCTCAAAAAATGCTTACAAGGTTTCTGGAGGGCTTCATGGTGTTGGAGTGTCTGTCACAAACGCATTGTCGAAAAAAGTTATTGTGCAAGTCAAAAGGAACGGCAACCTTTACACTCAAAGCTTTGAACAAGGTAATCCTGCGAGCGAAATGACCACAAAACCTGGAAAGCCAGACCAAGGAACAGGCACACAAGTAACCTTTTATCCTGACCCGGAAATATTTCCAGAAACAAGATTCTCGTTTGACATATTGTCCAGCAGATTGAGAGAATTAGCTTTCTTAAATAATGGGCTTAGGATAACAATCAATGATGAGAGAGAAGAAGGGAAAAAACATGAATTCCATTATGAAGGTGGTATAAAATCATTTGTTGAATACCTCAATAAAAATAGGAAGGCGCTGACACCAATATTATATTTTGATAAAAGGAAAAATGGCTGCGAAATCGAGGTTGCCATGCAGTATAATGACGGTTATAATGAAAACATATTCTCATTTGCAAATAATATCAATACTATCGAAGGTGGAACACACTTGTCTGGGTTCAAAAGCGCTCTTACAAGAGCTTTGAACAATTATGCTGAGAAGAAAAATCATAATCAATTTAAGCTGAGCAGCGAGGATGTCCGTGAAGGGCTGACTGCAGTTATCTCTGTAAAGATAAGCAATCCCCAATTTGAAGGGCAGACCAAAACAAAATTGGGAAATTCTGAAGTAAAAGGGATAACTGACTCGATAGTTAATGAATCACTCGGATCATTCCTTGAGGAAAATCCTTCAATCGCAAGGCTTGTAATCGATAAGTCAGTATTAGCTGCAACGGCTAGAGAAGCAGCAAGAAAAGCAAGAGAATTGACAAGAAGAAAATCTATATTGGACAGCGGAAGGCTTCCTGGAAAATTGGCAGACTGTTCTGAAAATGACCCAGCAAAATGCGAGCTTTTCCTGGTTGAGGGTGACAGCGCTGGTGGATGTTTTTCAGGAGAGACGAGAGTAACTCTTGCAGATGGAAGAGATTTATCTTTTATTGAATTAGTTGATGAGGATCAAAGAGGAAAAAAGAATTATTGTTATACAATTAATAGGGATGGTTCGGTTGGCGTCGCTCTAATAAAAAATCCGCGAAGAACAAAAAAAAGTGCTTCTGTCATAAAGATAATCCTAGATAATGGAAAAGAAATTATTTGCACTCTGGACCATAAATTTATGCTGAGAGATATGAGTTATGTTGCTGCAGAGAACCTTACTCCAGATAAAAGCTTAATGCCCCTATACCGAAAATTATCCAAAATAGGAGGCAGAATTACAATTAAAGGTTATGAGATGGTCTATCAAAACAAATCCGATGACTGGATCTTTACACATCTCTTGTCAGATAAGTATAACGTTCAAAATGGCTATTATGCTGAATCTTTAGGCAGCCATAAACACCATATAGATTTTAACAAATTGAACAACAATCCTGATAACATCATTCGTATGAGTCATGATGATCATCTGTTACTTCATAAGCTGGTGGTAGAAAAAACATTACTTAGAGAAGATGTCAAAGAGAAGAGCAAAGCAGCACATCAAACAAAAGAATATAAAATCAAGATGAGTAAGATAATGTCAAGCGCAAAAATGAGGAAAATGCTGTCTGAAAGGTCTAAAAAATTGTGGAAAAATGAAAACTATAAAAAGAACATCTTAAAAAAATATATGGACTTTTATTATAGCAATTCTGAATACCAGAAAAAATTATTGAAAAGGCTATATAAACTCCAAAAGAATTATTGGTCCAATAATGATAATCGATTTAGGCAGTCAGAACGAATAAAAAATTATTTTTTAAATAATCCTAGCGCCAAAGAATTAGCTAGGAAGAAGTCAATTGAGCAATGGTCTAATGAAGATCTGAAACTGTGGAGAAGCAAAAAAACAATGGAGCAATGGACGCCTGAATTTAGGTCAAAGAGGAAAGCTGCCTACGATCAGACTTATTTTAATCATACCATCAAATTCATGAAAATGATATATGATCTGCATGGAAGCCTTTATTCATATGACTGGGAAAGGGTCATATCCCAAAATAAAAATGTGTTAAAAAAAGAGACATTCTTAAAGAAATATTTTTATCAGGATGAAGAAATGATGATTGAATGTGTTGCCAATTATAATCACAAAATAAAAAGTATTGAATTGCTAAATGATAAATCAGATGTTTATGACCTTGAAGTGGAGGGAACACATAACTTTGCCCTTTCGGCAGGTGTATTTGTCCATAATTCAGCAAAGCAAGGCAGAAACAGGGAATTTCAGGCAATACTGCCTCTTAGGGGAAAGATACTAAATGTGGAAAAGGCACGGCTTCATAAAGTATTAGGGAGCAATGAGATTGTCACATTAATCAGCGCTCTTGGATCTGGGATTGCAGAGGAATTTGACGTAATTAAAACGAGATACCACAAAATCATAATCATGACAGATAGCGATGTAGATGGAAATCACATCACTACCTTGCTTTTAACATTGTTTTTCAGATACATGCAGCCATTGATTGATGCAGGTTATGTATACATAGCTCAGGCACCGCTTTTCAAGGTGCAGAAAGGAAAAACAATACTATATGCCCATACAGATGCTGAGAAAGACAAATTTGTAAAGGAATTAGGAACAGAGGGCATAAATGTCCAGCGCTATAAAGGCCTTGGAGAAATGAATCCTATTCAATTATGGGAAACAACAATGGACCCAAGCAACAGAGTCCTGAAAAAAGTGACAATAGAAGATGCAGTGGATGCTGATGAGATATTTACAATACTGATGGGTGAAGAGGTTGAACCCAGAAGGAAATTTATAGAGGATAATGCTAAGGAAGTGAAGGAACTTGATGTATAGCTCCATATTTAGACAGTTAACTTTATAAATATGCCCTTTTTCTCAAATAACAATGGCAAAAAAATCAAAAGTAATAACTAAGATAGAAAAGAAGAATTGGGTAGCATTGCTAGCGCCAAAACTCCTTGATGAAAGAGTAGTAGGAGAAGCATATGTCAATGATGCCAAAACCCTAATGGGAAAGCAGCTAAAGATCAATTTAATGACCATAACTAATGATATAAAAAAGCAAAACATTAATGTTACTCTTAAAGTGTCTAAAGTAAATCCTGATTCTGCGTTTACAGAGCTTATTGCTTATGAAATCGTGCCGTCATCCATCAGAAGGCTGGTTCGGAGAGGAAGAGTAAGAATTGATTATGTGCTTTCCTCAAAAACCAAAAATGGCAAAAATATAAGGATAAAACTTTTTATAATAACCAATGCTATGACTCATCATTCAGTTTCTACAAAAATAAGAAAAATAACTGAGCAAGTGCTTAAAGAATACATAGCAATGACGGCATATGAGGCCATAGTCAGAGATGTTTTGTCCCATAAGATCCAGAATGACTTAAGGGAAAAGATAAGAAAAGTCTATCCAATAAGGGTCTGCGAAGTTAGGATGCTTGAGATTGAGAAAGAAAGATTCCACACCCTTGAAAAAAAGAATGAAGGTGAACAGAGCGCAGATGAAATTAAGCCTATTGAAGAGGCTGAATCTCAAGAAAGTGAGCAAGAGGAAGAGCATAAAAAATCAAAACCAAAAAAAGAATCTGAAGAAAGTGAAGAAGCACAAGTGGCAGAAAGTGAAGAAGAGTCTGAGGAAATATCTGAGGCTGAAGCTAAAGATGAAGAAACTGAAGAATCAAAACCCCAATACGAGTAATTCTTATAGAATAAATTTATAAATCCCAAAGCAATTTTTTTCTTAATGGCAAAGGAAATGTCAAGAGGGGCTGAGTCAGCAATATTTCTGGATAATGGTAAAATTGTGAAAGACAGGATAAAAAAGGGCTATAGGATAAAAGAGCTTGACGACAGATTGCGAGGAACTAGAACCAGAAGCGAGGGAAGCATAATAAGGAAACTCAATAGCAAGGGATTTTTTGTTCCTGAAATTTTTGATTCTGATAAAAAACAAAAGATAACAATGCAGCTTATTGAAGGAGATCGAGTGAGAGACGTTTTAAAAGAGTTTAATTACAAAAAAATATGCAGCGAATTAGGACAAAAAATCAGGAAGCTTCATGACCTTGGTGTAATACATGGTGACCTGACAACTTCAAATTTTATATATTCAAAAAAAGGGGTATATTTTATAGATTTTGGTTTAAGTTTTTACTCGCATAAATTAGAAGATAAAGCTGTCGACCTTCATCTTCTAAGGCAGGCACTTGAGAGCAAGCATCATAAGATATGGAAAAAATGCTTTGAACGTGTGCTGAAATCATATGATGACAAAGATGTTGAAGACAGATTGGAGAAAGTTGAAGGAAGGGGAAGGCATAAGACTAAAAAACCATATTATTAATATTCCATCAGGACTGAAAAAACCTATGATTGTATATCATTTACAACAATCATCACTTCCTTTTACCAATCGACTCGAATGATTCTCTCATCCTAGAAACATAATCTTTCATATTATCTAATCTAGGACCAGATTGCAATAGATTTTCTAAATCACGATAAATAGAAGTAACTAATTCATGGTATCTTAGCTCTCCAGTCCAACAAAGCGCAATATAACCCAATTTTGCAGCTCCAACTAAAGAATGGATCTTGAAAATCAAATCTGAAGCTAATCTTTCAGATTGCCTAAAATAATCTATGGCAGCATCGATGCTATTGGTGGAATTAGACTCTTGAAATTCCTGTTCTAGAGTTTCTGCTGCATGCCTGTAAAAGTGACATTTCATATTATCCAAGTTTTCTGTAGTGAATACTTTCTTGGCAATATCCTCATCACATTTCCTGGCACCTGTCAAATTGTATTCAACAACTCTAGGCAGCATGCCATTTAGCAGCGGCCTGTCAGATTCCATAATATAGCTTGCCATTTTCGTAAGCATCTTGATGAAGAAAATGTCTTCATGCTCGACATTTTGATTGCTGAAAATATAGTCTAACACACTAGACTCCAAATTTGTGTCTCTAAGTCCATCATAACTGCGTTTCATATCTGCAAGGAGTTCAATTTTGCTAAAACATGCATCATCATAAAAATAGCGTATTGTTTTGCCGGCAGGAAACTCTATCCTGTGTTCTTTCCAGCTTACATCAGAAGGTTTTCCATTAACCTCAACTAACCATAACTTATCAACTATAGGTTTGTCACAATGGAAACAATTGATCTGGAACTCATCAAATGGCTCAAAAGGCTCTGTAGAAAGCCAACCATTGACCAATGCATTCCTTACAGTAAGCTGCTCAATAACCTTGGCAACTTGCTCATTTTCATCAACAGTAAAAACATACGGTACTTTTCCTTTGAATTCTAACATTGTAATCAATGAAGGTTAAAATCAGTTTAAAAAGTTTGCTTTGTGGCCCAACTATATGACATAGCTAAATAGAAAATCAGGATTCGGATAAAAAATTGATCAATTCCTCTTTTCCCAAATCTTTTTCCTCACCAGAACTCATGTCTCTAAGCTTGAATTTTCCTTTCTTGATCTCATCTTCGCCAATTATTATCACAAAAGGTATACCAAATTGGTTTGCATAATTAAGATTCTTGCTAATACCCCTTCCTATCAAGTCCATATCTGCATTAACACCACTATTTCTGAGATCAGAAAGAAGCTTCACTGATTCATTCTCAGCTTTTATCGGGATTATAAAAACTTTGACTACTGTTTTTCTGCTCTTTTCTTTCTTAATCATCTTGATGGCATCCGAAATGACGTCGAGACCAAAGCTGATCCCAATGGCAGGAACATTCTCTTTTTTCCCCGCCAAGAGGCCAATCATATTGTCATATCTTCCGCCGGCAGCAAGAGATGAAGAGATTTCAGACGATTTTAGGAAAACCTCATAAACAGTCCCAGTGTAATATGCCAGACCGCGGGCAAGGCTTATATCCAGCTGTGCGCCGCTGACCTTAAATTCTTTGAGATAGTTCATAAGCTTCTCAATCTCTTCAAGGCCTTCTTTGTTTTTCAGGATTGATTTTAGATTTTCAAGGTTTGAGCCATCTGTCCCAAAAACCTCTTTAATCTTTTCAACATTATCATCAGCGATGCCTTTTTCTACAAGCTCTTTCTTTACACCATCAAATCCTATCTTCTTCAGCTTGTCAATCGAGATTATAGCATCATCCTGAACAGATTTTTTTATGCCGCAATAATCGAGTATGCTATTTAGAAGCTTCCTATTGTTAAAATAAAGAGTCACTTCAAGATCCAAATCATCGAAAACTTTTGATGCAAGAGCTATCAATTCTGCATCCGCAATCATTGAAGATGATCCAACAACATCACAATCACACTGCCAGAACTCCCTATATCTTCCTAGCTTAATAGGACCATCTCTCCATACCTTATCAATCTGGTATCTCTTGAAAGGCATCTTTAATTGAGGATTCATCGCAATGACTCTTGCAAATGGGACAGTAAGGTCATATCTCAATCCGAGCTTCCTGTCTGCATTATCCTTCAAACTATAAGTCTCTTTTAGAATCTCGCCTCCGCCAGCATATTTTGAGGCAAGAGTCTCATACATCTCAAGAGCAGGAGTCTCCAAAGGATTATAGCCGAAAAGCTCAAAATTCTTTTTCAGGGTCTTTACAATATCATCTCTCAAGATCTTATCTTCAGGCATAAAATCCCTAGTCCCTTTAGGCAGTTCCATCATTGTACCTCTTTGATAAGGAGAGCGGTAAGCGGGAATCGAACCCGCGCCACAAGATCTCTGCACTTGCATGCCACAGTCTTGTATACTACCATTATACTACTACCGCTATAAACAGAATATGGATTATCCATGATGGTTTTATAAAACTTTTGGATAAAGGTGTTTAAACTAGAAAAATCAATTCTCACAATGAAGACAATCAACTCTTGATGCCATAGGAAAAAGAAACTGACACTTATATTTAAAATTATGGGTTTTAGATTAAACCATCACATTTTTCTTGCACACATTGCTTCATAATTGCTTTCAGCTTCCAATTTTTGATGCCAGATCCTAGACATATCATACTTGCGTATCATTTCCTCTAGTTCAGCTGCTTCAAGCAGATAACCAAGAGAGCTGCCTTCAAATCTCTCGCCATAAACTTGTCCTGCGCCAAAAACTCTTCGTGTTTTTCTCACATGATCATATTCTATAGCGCCCTCTAAATTTATATTTTCAATATTAATAATGATCTTGCCTTCTGTTTCCTTTTCAGATTTCGTATCAACATAAAGAATACCGCCTGAGCTTATTTTTTCTATGAATAATCTAATGCTCTCTTCTATCATTTTTTCTGCTTTCTCTGGTTTGAAATTCTTATTATCCCATCCATTTACGCATGACAGACTATTGCCCCTGCAGATCACTGCGTCATACTTGACTTTAATTTCATCCAGCTGAAGCCAGTCTAACAATATGTAATTGACGTCTGGATGCTGATGATTTTCCAGCGCCATTGAAATCATTTCTTCACTGGAATCTATACCAAGACCCGAAAAACCCCTTTTTGCAAGGCCTTGCAGGATATAGCCATCGCCGCAACCACACTCTAATATTGTTTTGATGTTTTGCCAGTTTAGGAACCGAGCAAATTCGTCAATAAACCTTTGTCCATACATAGCTTTTGATAAAAGCGCCCATTCTTTTGATAAAGACATCATATTGTTAACCGCAAATATTCTATAATCATATGGCCGCCACACGGTTCATCACCTTTCCAGAAATCACTTTTTGTAATCCCTAATATTTCACCTCCTGGAAAAACATTAAGGTAAAATCCGGCAACTGGATCTTCTTCGATTATGCTTCTTGAAGGCAATATTCCTGTGCTAAAATAGTTATCGATGGATTTTCTGACGTGATTATTTCTTCTGAAAAGTTCACATGACGGATAGTTTTCGCTTCCATTATATGAAGGGATCCTTGCATCTCCAACCAAAAATTGTATGTTTCCAGATGCTGCTTCATCAAGAGTTTCTATCAAGAGTCTTCTTGCATTAGCTGCATTTCGATATTCCTTAATCACTCCAATACTGTACACAAAGATGGCATTTGCATCCTTGTCATTTTCCATTTCCGCGAAATGCTCAAAATCCGGATACCTTCTTGAAAAATCTTCAAAATCTGCCTGAAAATAAGCATATCTGAAAGCTAAAGTGCCTATTAATATTTTATCAAGTTCTATTCCCAAGTAAGTGTGCCCTTTTCGGAGCCGCCCTCTTATCGTGGATTCATCTGCCTGGATTGAATTTATGAATGCAGCTTTTTCAACAAAAATTATTTGTTGTATATCACTTTCAGATAGGTGCGTTATCATGCCAAGCAGAAATAGTATGATATTTATAAAGATTAAGTAAAAAATAGATTAATCTTTACAGAAGAATAGCTAATAAAGGCTGACATTCTAATTCCCAATTTATGTTAAACTGTGAAACATATAATTAACTAAGTTGAGGGATTTCCTAACAACGAGTGTCTTGAGTTAAATGGCGTAGGGTGAATCAGGACAGGATTTCTTTTATATGGATTTTTTTGGCATACTGCTTAGCTCATGAATATAGATCAGCAAAAAATTATAGGGCTTAAGACATTTTAAATCAAAAGAAAATAATTATGACAAATCATGAATTAAACTGATTATATTTATTATTGCTCGTTAATATCAGTCAGCACAAAAAGCTGTTTATTCTCATCTAGATAAAAGGTATGCTCTGCCTGGCTGACAAGCCCATGGTTCTTGTCTATCAACGGAGGATGAGCCCTAATTATATCTGCGTTCAATAAGTCTTTTAACGCAAAATTTACTTTGAAAATCGGTATTTTTTTTACAAGCCATCTTGTGGTGAAAGGAAGACCTTTGTAAGTATCAATCTCTTTCATCACTTCCCGGGTTATCTGGCTTCGCACTGGCTTTTTTCCAATGACAGAAAAGATGTTTCCTTCATCTGCTTCATAGATCAATCCAGCTCCTGCGCTAGCAAAGGGCTCGATCGCAAAAAAGGTGTCTGGCTGAAGCTTAGTCTTGTCGCCAGTATCAAAATTAGGAATTGTAGGAATTGTATGAATCTCATAAATGCCAAGGCCATGGCCTGATAGGTTTCTCACCGGCTTAAAACCTCTTGAGACTATCGTGTCTTCAATGATCTTGCCAATCTGGCCTAATTCTAAAACACCTGATCTGATCAGCTGGATTGCCTCCTGCAAGGCATCTTCTGACGCTTTCAAAAGCTCATCATTTTTTCCGCTCAAATCAACGGTAACAGCAGTATCGCCGATGCTTCCGTTTATGCAGACTCCAACATCAAGTGAAACTACTTCGTCTGAAAGGATAATATCCTCATCTGGATCGACCGTAAAATGAGCGGCAGTATCATTCAATGCCATCTGAGGCGGAAACGCTGGAATTGCCCCTAAAGATTTTATCCTATATTCAACCTTTTCAGTTATTTCCCTAAAAGATGCGCCCTTCTTGATCAAAGATGCGCCATAATCGCGGACTTCTGCAGCTATCTTACCAGCTTTTTTCCAATCATCTAAAATATAATCTGACATAGAACTAATGATAATTTTTCTTTTTTATATAAATGTTATCACTTTATTGATATCTTGTCCTGGATAGAGTTCTTGGCTTTCGAAAATGAGCAATGGCATCGTCAACCTGAGATAGAATCTGACGATCCTCATCTGTCAACATCTGAACAGATGCTGCAATCTGGTCTAAATATAAACGGTTAGTATCATCATTCATATTGCCAAAGTCAATATTACAGATTCTTGGCCCTGCTGACTCGCCTTCTTTCTTGTGATGCTGCAAACTTGTCACAAACAGCGCATGGCCAACCAATGTTGCCGCAAAGATCCGCCTGTAAGACTCTTGATAGTCTGCTCTTGTTTCGGCCTGAACTTTATACACTTCTTTATATCCTGGAATCCTGACTAGCATGCTCAGATCTTCATCATTCTTCTCAACAACTCTTACTTCAACCATTTTGTGTGATTTCTCTTCAGCTTAATAAAATTTATGTTTAATATTTGCTGACTTTAACTAATAAATTATGCCTATCAAGACCTTTTTTATCTGGGAAAACCTCACTTTTCCTGGATCAGGACTTGGATTATTATCTCCTTTCACTATAAAATATTTGCCATCTGAATCGTTTTGAATGCCTATCACTCTGTGAATAATAATCCCTTCAGCATATTGTGATTCATAACTTATTATGTCTCCCACATGGATGTCTTCAACTGTTTTTGGAACAATCTGAAGAGCATTTGCATTGTAATCAATGATCGGGTCCATTGAGTTTGTATCTGTGAATTTGGCCCAAACAGGATTCTCAACTTCTATTACAATCCTGTTGTCAAGGACATGTATCTGGCCTTCTTTTATCCAGTCATATGGTGATCTGATCTCTGGCGAGGTATTTGAAAATGGATTCTCATCTGAAGCCTTGATAATTCCTGAGCTGGAAATAAAACTGCCTAAAACTACACCTAATACAAATATTAAAATATAGGCACCCCGCTTAATCATATAGTTACTTAAAAGTAGTAACTTATTTATAAATGTTTCTGTCAGCTCTTCTTTATTGAGGATATGCCAGCTTTGCCTAATATCCAAATCGGATTCATAAAGAAACAAAATCAGAATGGCTTGTCGAACAAGTTTCTGAAAAAGATCTTAATTTTGTCCAGAAAACTATCTTCTAAGTCGTAAACTTCCACTACTTGTTCTTTTTCCATGATTAAATCCCTATTCTCATTTCTTAGCCATTATTATATCAATAGTGGAAACTCTAACTGTCTTTCCTTCCTTGTTTTGGAACTCTTCAGAATCTATCTTTATGTCCTTCACCAAAATATGTCCGTCCAAAAACCGTTTTGATGCGACTTCAGCCACATCAACTGCCCTAGAAATAAATTTTCCCCTGGCTTTTATTGTCACTACATCTGCATTCTTTGTGGTGAACTGCATCACTACTCCTGTCACATAGTTCATAAAAGGCTTTCCGCCGATAAAGATGGAGTTGTCTTCTGTCATTTAATGCACCCCCTGTTGCTAAATGCACAACTTATCAGGATTTAGATAGTTTTCCCTGACTTCTTGAGCCTTGTAATATAACCAGCAATAATATTCCTCATCTTCCTGGATGGCGTCTCGATATATTTTGAAACAAGGCTTTTATTGTCTTCAAAGTTGTCTTTAAATTCCTGTTCATGTAGTCCAAGCAATTCAATGCTTGTTCTCTTGATTAACTGTGTTTTTATTCGTCCCATTTTTATAATTACTCCTAATATCGCTTCGGAGAAGCTGGGGGCTATTTAAATGTTAGGGTTGTTGGTATCATAATAAGTAGATTATTATATAAATAAACATATTAATATATAGTTTATGCCAATCCTTCAATTGAACAATTCAAGAACTTTTAATAACATCAATCATCGAATAGACAAATCCTTTTTTATCTTCAGCTAACCTATTTCGAAGAAAATTCAATGCATCCAATGTGCCATCTACATAGACACTTCTGCCATTAATGTTATGGACAAGATTCAATTCAGCTTTCTCAATATCTGATTCTGCATGAACAAAAAGAATTACATTTTTATCAAGAGATTGTGCGCACATATAAGAAGGATGAACTATGCCGCTGTAGTCTTTAAGTGCACGATTCTTACCTTGTGCAAAAAATTTTATTTCAAATTCCTTCTGTAATGCTCTTAATGCATGATCATTTGTCTTTGGCGTGGTTAAAGTATAAGAGTGCCAGCCATGAGCTGACAGATACATTTCAGGAATTCCTATTGCTAATTGTTCTTCGGGATTCCTGACACTTTTAATCTCAGCATCATCAAAATTAATGCCCATCAATCTAAAATACGCTGCAAATGCCTTTGCAGTGCCGCTGACATCAAGTTTGGCTGACTGATGGCTTTCAACTATTTTTAAATCATAACCTTCCATCTGATTTAAATGCATTGAGGTGAATTCTTCAATGAATGCCTGCAATGCAACTATGGGCTTTGCCATATTTCTGGCTATAACAGCAGAAATCTGAGAATTCTGGACTACTGCTTCTAATGCCTGCCTGTCGCCACCAGTTGTTCCCATAACAAAAGGCAATCCATGACTGCAATAAAATTCTGCATTTGCATTAACAGCACTAGGAGAAGTATAATCAACTGTAAGAAATGGACTCACCCTATTCAATAATTTAACTATTTCTTCCTCTCTTTGATCTGGGAGTATTAAATCTATGATCTTATTGTTAAGAGAGACACCTTTAGGGTCTTCAATAACGTGCAGTTTCTCGGTTATCTCAGGACCTGTTAAAGAAGAAGGGACCAAATCAAAATCTGAGCTCTTCACAATAGCATTTGCGACAAGAGCAGCCATTTTTCCAGGGATGCCATTTACCATAACATTTATCTTGCTCATTTTACCACCCTCCAAGAACCCTTGGAGTGACTGACACCCCTTTTTACCCTTAAGAATGAATGATGGTTTTTAAAGGTATCTCTTACATCTAATAAGAGGGCCTATTCAAAGCAAAGAAGACTCTTACACTATTTGATCTTTTGCATGGAAAAAGAGTATAATAAAGCAGCAAATATTCCGATTGCAATAGCAATTAATATTACCTGATTTTTGCTCCCAGAAAACTTGAATCCATAATTCATGTAATGCAAAAATTGGTATATAAATCTTACTTGAATTTTATTGAACTGTTGATTGAGGAAAAAATTTATAAGTTCAAGAAATAATTTTGCCTCAATGAAGAAGCAAATTAGGGCAGTAAGCGCGATTATAACAAAAGGGAACAAAATACTTTTGATCAAACGTGGTAAAGAACCCTGGAAGGGGATGAATGGGACTCCCGGAGGAAAAATTGAGTAAGGAGAAAAGGCAAAGGATGCAATTATTAGAGAAATCAACGAGGAATTATCTGTGAAATTTCATCTGATAAAATAAATTAAGGGCTACCATTTTGAGGATGAAAAGAATATGGTTGACTCAATTGTTTTTCTGGGAAAAATTGAAGGTAAAATTAAGATCAAAAAAGATGAAATCTCTGAGATTAGATTGTTAACATCAAATAAAGCTTTATCATTGCCTCTTGCAGCAACAAATAAAGAAAGGATTTTGGATTATTTGAGGGAAGAATGCTAAATTTAGGCCATAGCTGATAGTTTCTAATAATTATATTAACTACTATTAAGATACAACAAAACGAAAGATTTAAATAGTTCGTCATTTCTCTTGATTTAGGGGGAATAAAATGGATGAACATACAAAAATGCAAATTGCAATGAGTGATGCTGCTTACTTCAGAGCAATTGAAGAACAAAAAGTGAGAGAAGCTCACAAGGTTAGTGCAAATTCTCTGACAGATGCTGAAAAAAGGATGAGAGCAGTAATTCAAGATAATTCTTATTTCCTAGCTGAAGCAGAACAAAGAAGCAGAGAAGCCATGCAAGATAATCTTTTTTTCATGGGTAAAGCTGAACAAAGAAGGCTAGATGCAATGCAAGTTAATGCTGACAGTATGGCTAAAGCAGAACAAAGAAGCAGAGAAGCCATGCAAGATAATCTTTTTTTCATGGATAAAGCTGAACAAAGAAGGAGAGAAGCAGCATATGAATCCGAAAACTTCAGAGCAGCAAGAGATCAGAGAATGAGAGATGCTGAAGCAGAAAGTTTGTCTCGGAAATCTATTATGAGAGGGGAACTTTCTGATAGATTATAACCCTAATTATATTTTTAATAAATCTTATTTTTGGATTAAGTGCAAATGAATATTGATCACATTCTAATCAAATCTTTTTAAAACCTAATTTCAGGCAAAACTTATTAAGTCACAAGAATTATTCTTAATTATGATTAATAAACATTTCAAAAAAGCGCTGATAAAATTAAGCAAACTACTCAAAGGATACAACTGAGTGTTAGTCGGAAGCACAAACATGCAACTGCAGGGGATGAATGTAAATCCGAGAGATCTTGATATTGTTGTGCAATTAAGTAATCTGGAAAAAATCAGCAGAATATTTAATGCTCCTATAAATAAATTAAGATCCTCGACCAAAGAGCCAGCTTGGGAAGTGAAAACAACAATTGATGATGTTGAAATCCAGATATTTGGAGAAAGAGACCTTGGAAAGTATGTCAGCAAATTGCTGGCAAACAGGATAATTAAGATGAAGTTAGAAGATATTGAAGTTCCTTGCTTTACATTGGAGGCAGAAGCTCAAGCATATGAAGAGACTAAACGGGAGAATAAAGCACAGATGATAAGAAATTTCTTGCAAAATTAGTTTTACTCATTTATGGTATGCATCCAATAAAACTTTTATGTCCAGCTTCTTCATCTTAATCAATTCTTTCATAACATTCTCTAACTTTTTTGGGTTTTTTTGAAGTTCAGCTAGAATGGAAGGGACTATCTGCCATGACACCCCATATTTATCAGTCAGTCAGCCGCACGGCCCCTTTTCACCGCCAGCTGAAAGGTGTTCCCAAAAATAATGTATCTCTTTTTGATCTTTACAATCAATCATCAATGAAATTGCTGGTGTAAACTTGAAAATTGGGCCTCCATTCAAAGCCATAAAATCCTGTCCATTGAGCTCGAAAGCTATTGTCATTACTGAACCTTTAGGCCTTCCAAAAGCTTTTGCACTCTCTACACCATACCGAGCGATTGTTCCTATCTTTGAATTCTTAAATATAGAAGTATAAAACTTTACAGCTTCTTCAGCTTGACTTTCAAACCAGAGACAATTAGATCTTTTTTGCATTTACGCGCCTTTATTCTTCAATCTGGAAAATCTCTCTTTTTCCGTATAAATACATCTCTGTGTATTTCGACATCTCTTCTGCCATCTTAGGATCAATCTTGCCTTTTTTGTAATCCTTCATTTGCTTTTCAAATTTTTCCAAGCTTTCTGTTTCCACTTCAACCACAACTGTGTTGTAATTTCCAACCAGATCAGTCATAACCCTGAATTTTGGCATATTTGGATCAAAGCTAAAGGCTTTTTTCAAAAGCTTAGATAGCTTTGAAGCCTGCCCTGGTTTTGCTGTAAAGACCTCGCGGACAATCAACATTTTCACACCTCCCTTTTATCCATGATAGGCTGAATCATGCTTGCCTGGTTTCCTTCAGTATCGATGAACTGTACATAAGATCCAATTCCTGGGATATTCATAGGTTTTCCGAGCACTTTTCCTCCAGCCTCTTCAACAATCTTGATGTGCTTATTTATATTATCTACAGCGATAACAACTGACGGATGTTTTGCTTTTTTGTTTTTCTTGAAAAAACCGCCATTTATCCTTCCAGGTTTTTTTGGCATATTAGATTTATTTGTCTCTGATGTCAATACAACAACGTAATTTCCCATGTCTTCTCCAAGCTGATTTGCCTCCCAGCCAAATGCTTTTTCATAGAATCTTACCATGCGTTTCATATCATCTGCAGGCATCTCGAAATGGACTACTGGATTCATGGTTGTTTACCTCCTATCAAATTTTCATTCAGGATCTTCTAATTATTCTTCCTTTTGCTCTCATCAGCATAAAATATCTCCCATATATGTCCATCAAGGTCTTCAAAAGCCCTTGCATACATCCAGCCATAATCCTCTGGGTCTCTTGCTTCTTTACCGCCAGAGTCCATCACTTTTTTAATCATGTTGTCTACCTCTTTCTTGCTATCTACGGATAACGCGACCAAAACTTCTGTGTTTTTCTTGGAATCAGCAATCTCCTTCTTTATAAAACTCTTGAAGAATTTTTCCAAAAGAAGCATGGAATACATGTCTTTACCAAGTATCATGCATGCTGCCTTGTCATCAGTGAATTTTGAGTTGAACTTAAATCCCAATTTTGAAAAGAATTTAACAGTCTTTTTTAGGTCCTTTACAGGAAGGTTTACGAATATTTGTTTTGCCATCTGCTGACGAAGATTTACTGAATTTAAATAATTGATGTTTAATAACAAGCTAAATGTATTTCTTTAAATTTCACATCCTCTCAGGCGCATCAATGCCAAGCAGAGAAAGGCCGGATTTCAAGACTTCTTTTGTGCAGGATACTAACAATAACCTTGCTTTCTTTTCTTTTTCTTCAGCTTTTAGAATAGGGCAGTCCCTATAGAACTCGTTGAACAGTTTTGCAAGAGAAAAAAGATAAGTGCAGATCCTTTGAGGCTGATAATTCTTGCAGGCATCCTCAACTGCCTCCTGATACAAAGACAGATGTGAAACCAACAGATTTTCAGCAGGATTACTAAAAATGCCAAAATCAACATCATCATTGATCTTCTCCTTGTTCTTGCGAAGAATTGCACAGATCCTAGCATGAGCATACTGCACATAAGGACCTGTCTCGCCTTCAAATGCCAATGATCTTTCAGGGCTGAACATAATATTCTTGTTATTGTCTTGATTGAGGAAGGAATACTTCAGTGCTCCAACCGCTATCTTATGGGCAGAATCTTTTTTCTCTGTTTCCTTCCAATCACTGTGCCTTTCTTCAACACCTTTAAGGGCTTTTTCCTTAATCTGCTCCAAAAGATCTTCTGCATAAATCAAATCACCTTCTCTTGAAGAGATCTTGCCGCCCTCAAGATTAACCAATTCATAAGAGATATGCCTGCAGTCTTTCTTAAAACCCATCAATTCAAGTGTCTTGAATAATTGCTGGAAATATAATCGCTGCTCTGAACCGACAACATAAAGGGATGAATCAATCTTAAATTTTTCAAATTTCTGCTTTGCTAGAGCTAAGTCTTTGGTTGAATAAAGAGCAGTCCCATCACTTTTAAGCAGAAGAAAATTGCCTAAGCCAAATTTCTGAAGGTCAATTATTATAGCACCTTCAGATTTAACTGCAGTGCCATCCTTAAGCATATTGTCAACAAGCTCTTTGCCTGGCTTCTCAAACTCTGACTCAAAAAAATAATTGTCAAAACTGACACCAAGCTCTTTATAAAACTTTTCAAAATCATCAAGGCACCATTTCCTAGTTTTTCCCCAGATCTTAGCCAATTCTTTATCTCCAGCTTCAAGCTTTTGCAATATTTCAGACACTTCTTGCTTATACTTATCAGCAGCTTCTCCTGAAGCAAGGCTCAACTCTTGATTAGCCTTCTGATAAATAGTGCCAAGCCACCTGCCTTTAAGCGTTTTAGGCTCTTTTAACTTATGCTTTTTTAGATACCAAATGGATTTTGCAACATGTGTGCCTATATCACCCTGATAATTTACAGATAATGTTTTATATCCTGAAAACCTAAGAATATTGACAATTGAGCTGCCTAATATTGTTCCTCTCAGATGGCCGACATGAAAAGATTTATGTGTATTGACCTGGCAATATTCAACCATAACTTTTTCTTTCCTGCTTTTTCCGCAGCCAAACTTATCTTTTCTTGCAAAAATCTCTCTCAAAACATCTTCTGAAAGAAGGTTTTTATTGATGAAGAAATTAAGATAAGGGCCTTGAGCCTTGATCTCTTTTATGAGCTTGCTTTTTGGGATATCAACTGCCAAATCTTTTGCAATCTCCACAGGATTTTTTTTAAATTGCTTAGACAATACAAAGCATGGAAAAGCATAATCGCCAAACTCATGATTTTTTGGCTTTTCAAGCGAAACATCTATATTGCCTAACTTCTTGATCAATACCTTTTTTATCTCTGATTCAAAATCCACCATAAACAGATACTTTAGAAAGAGGTTTATTAAGGTTTCTACTTGAATTATTTATTTCTTCCCAGGTTTTCCCATATCATACATCCAGACTGTTCTCTGGGGGAATGGCATATCTATCTTAGCCTTATTTAGTGATTCATATATATCACAGATAAGTTTTTCCTTGGTAACAAACCTTTCAGTATAACTAGCTACCCAGCAATAAGCTTTGAACTGAAGAGCTGAATCACCAAGCACTGAGAACATGACCATTGGTTGAGGATCCTTCGAGACTTTTTTGTGTTTTGTCAAGACAGCCATTACAACTTTCTTCACCTTCTCAACCTTTGAGCCATAGGCTACACCAAATTCAATCACAATCCTCACTTCTGGACCAGGAAGCACAATGTTCTGGATCCTTGAATCAGCAAGCTTTCCGTTGGGCATAATCACTAATTCGCCGTCAAATGTCTCTATCTTTGTTGACCTAATACCTACATCTACAACTTTACCTGAAGTCTGGGCAGCATCATCAAGCTTTATGATATCACCGACCCTGATAGTCTTGTCCAGGATCAGGGAGACTCCTCCAAAGATATTCGCGAGGCTGTTTTGCAACGCAAATGCGACTGCAATCCCAGCAATACCTAATGATGCAAGCAAAGGGCCTATCTCGACTCCCCAAGTTGCTAACACATATAATATGCCTAAAATAAAGATGACAATACCTGTAAATCTTGTGAACATTGGAATTATTGCATCGTCTGCATTTGATTTGGTTTTTTTAGCAAATTCTGATCCCCATGATTCGATCAAGACTATCAAGATCCGTATGATTATTATTGAACTCACAAGAATTATTGCTGAGATTATTGTTTTGTTAAAATAATCGTTTATGGTAGAATGCAACTGAAAAACATTTACTGCTAATATAATGCCTACAAGCGCTAATATCAAAGAGATTGGCCTGTTAATCTTCTTAACTATCTTGTCATCTATATCAGTCTTAGTCCTTGAGGTTATTGCAAGAACGATCTTTTCAAAAATGATCACTATTAATTGCGAGAGAGCATAAAAGCTGACTAGAATTACTGCTGCCAAAATCCACTGATTATTAAACAATGGATTAAGATCCTTCAGAATTCCAACAACCTTGTCTATGATCAAATTTGCCATAGATAATATTAAGAGTATCTACTTTATATACTTTTCGATATACTTGTTATAATAGTTATAATAGAAAATTCACATTGCTTTTGTTATTTGGATACTGCATGGGCAGGATAATTTTGAAGCAGCCCTTTTCAGTGCCAACTTGCCAACTTCAATATTTGCTTTATCAAGATTTAAAGACATTATCTTTTGGTCATGCTTTACTCTCGCGGCTACACCAATAGGCTTTCCAAAAGAGTGGCTCATACCAGTTGACATCCTGTCTGCACCAGCACCTGCTGCCAAAGGATTCTCCCTCAGAACATGGTGAGGATAAACTCGGATCTTCATATAGTATGAATTTGCTCCAATCTTTTTTTCAAGGATCCTATTGCTTGTCTGCCTTGCAGACTCCAAAGAATTGTCCCTTAACTGCATACTCTTCTTTGTTATAAGGTCTAATGAGTATTCAAATTTCTTGATAGGATCACCCATAGAGAATCTTACGATCCTTCTGGTGGGAGTTATCCTAATAAAAGACTTCTCCCTGAATTTAGAGATCCTTGTATACGCCCTTTCAACACGCCTATAGGCGCAAGCTTTCCTTATTTTTGGCATGAAAAGAAAGGGTTAAATGGGGGTTTATAAATATTTGGGTTGGATAGTTTTTTTTCCAAAGATAGTGTAGGAAATAAATTTTATAAGCTAATCTTTATTTAAACAGGAAAACCTTTATATACCTGTTGTTATATCCATTGATATAACATGGAAAATATGCTTGAAATTAAAAAGATTTTAAGATACCCGCGGTTAGATACCATACTTATGGTAGAGAAATTCATCCAAGAAAAAGATGGGGAATATAAGAAACGCAAATTATGGGAATCATTGCCAAGAAAGATGATGTACCAAACTTACTGTGTTATTATTGAATATTTGCTATTTTCCCATAAGATGTCAATTGATGCAGAGGGAAAGATTGGCTGGATATATTATCCAAAGGAAGCAAAAGATTGGATCGGAAAAAAATATTTAACTTTGAAATATTTGCGGGATTTGTAAAATTTCGCATAATCTATGCTGAAAATATAAATATTTTTGGCAAACATCGAATAATATTCATGAAATAATTAGTACGTGGAAAGCTTAGAGGAGTGCTCTAAGCTCTAGGAACGGGTTTTTGTTTTGTTGTTTCCATGTGGTTATTAGGCTCATCATTACT